>Ga0209702_10003468_pt1 | contig 24774 bp, 23 predicted proteins | sample FRY01_FD_187210 | JGI IMG/M metagenome (GOLD analysis project Ga0209702, IMG submission 187210) | Freshwater microbial communities from Lake Fryxell liftoff mats and glacier meltwater in Antarctica - FRY-01 (SPAdes) (version 2) | ecosystem: Environmental > Aquatic > Freshwater > Ice > Glacier... | reverse complement strand
CGGGACGAACAGACCGGACAAATGCGGTGCGTTGACCTGGAGTTCTTCGGCTGGGATGACGCGCACAAGTTGACGTGTGATTCGCTGTTGCACCCGCTGGCTGAGTGGTCGGTCGACTGCGCGGACACATTCCTTGCAGGTGCGTTTGTTACCTACGATCTTGATGAGGCGCGACTAATCCGGCTGTGGTCACTTCTCAACCTTAAGTGGGCGGCGATCATACTTTCGCGAGCAGAGCGCACCCTGCGAGAAGGGAAAAAAACACTCGCAGATCAAGCCATGCTCCGGGCTGTTGACTACGTCAAACACGCAAAATGCGCGCCTGCATCAACTGCCGAGATACTTGCTCAAGTTACGGACGCTTAAGGGCGATGTTAAGTCAAAAAATATTTTTCGCTGACTTTAATGTTAAGGAACCCACAATTGCGATCTTCAGACTTGATGAAGAATTTATTTGTCTGCATCCGGGATATGGATTACGACGAGGGAGTTCGGTGGCTAACGATAAAGTCATTTGCCGCTGTAGAAGTTTGAAATCTCTTGCGCGACAAGGACAATGTCCTTTTCATCCAGTGTTTGATTGATCGGGAGTGAAAGGATCTGTTGGCTCTGTTCTCGAGCCCTTTGTAGCGTTCCCACGATTCGATGTGTGCGAGTCGACATAGCTGGCTGGTCGGAGATGAGTTTTGGATAATGAATTCCGGTTCCTATCCCTCGTTTTCGGAGATGGTCTTGAAGTCGATCACGATCATGCGTCTGGATTACGAATGTGTGGAAAGTGTCCCAATGGTCCGCGTCTTCAGGAGGTAGCACTATTGGGAGATCCGAAAGCAGCGACCGGTAGAGGTCCGCGTTCCTTCGTCGCTTGACCACGAGGTCGCTGAGGCGCGTAAGTCGGTAAAGCAAGGTTGCAGCCTGAACTTCGTCCATTCGACTCACGAACCCAAATTCGGAAGCCGTGTTTCTGTCAGCGAGACCATGAGATCGGAGACGACGAATCTTCTCGGCCCAATCTTTTGATTGCGTAATGATGAACCCACCATCGCCAATTGCGTTTAAATTCTTAAGTGGGTGGGTAGAGAAGCAACCGAAACTCCCCCAGGATCCGCTGGCGCGACCCAAATACCTTGAACCAATCGCTTGGGCAGCATCCTCGATCATCCACAAGTTCTCTTTCTCTGCAATTTCGTTTAATCTGTTCATCAGACACATGCGTCCCGTCAGATGCACGGGCATGATGGCTCGGGTCTTAGGACCCACAGCTTCTTGGACCTGCTCAGGGTCAATCGTCTGATCTGGAAGGACGTCAACGAATACCGGAATAGCGCCCAGATGACAGATAGCGGCCGTTGAAGCAATGAATGAGTTAGGAGGCGTGATAACTTCGTCTCCCCGCCCTATGCCCAGTGCCGCCAATCCGAAGACTAAAGCGTCAGTGCCACTATTAAGCGCTACTGCATATCGACTTTCACACAGTCCGGCGAGTGCTTCTTCAAGTTCCTCAACTTGAGATCCGTTTACCCAGTGCCCCCCTCCCAACGTAGCGTCAATAATTGGCAGTAACTCGTCTCGCTCGGACTCCCACTGAGCCGACAGATTCACAAAGGGGATCTGCATACCTTTCACTTTCTATAGAAATCGGTCACTACTTCGATGATGTAGTCAAGTTGATCTCGATTCAAATGCTGGTCGCAAGGAAAACTTATCGTTGTTGCCGCTGCTGCGTCAGTTACCGGGAAGTCGCCTTCCTTGAGCCCGAGAAAACCGAGAGCTGGTTGTCTGTAGATGGGCACAGGGTAGTGCACTTTTGCCGATATTCCACGATCGATACAGTGGGCGAGCAGTCGGTCTCTGTCGTCCGCATACACCATGTAGAGGTGATAAACGATTCTGCGACTACCACTTCGGTCCGGTATCCGGATGCCGGAAGCGGCCCGCAAACCCTCATCTAGGTAAGCGGCGTTGCTGATTCGAGCCCCAGCAATCTCGTGTGCTTGCGGAAGAAGCCAGTTGCCTACGACGGCTTGAAAGGTGTCCAGTCTAGAGTTATACCCCAGCACTGTTACTGTGTCGCGGTCCGAGAGTCCATGATTTCGCAATAAAATAAGTTGTTGATAGACGTCGCTGTCGTCCGTCGTGATAACGCCCCCGTCTGACCAAACATTGATGTTCTTCAGTGGGTGCAGAGAGAATGCTCCGGTGAGTCCCCAAGTACCGGCATTGCGATCTCCGATCGCTCCCAGAATTGACTGGCAGGCGTCTTCAATGACCGGGAGGCCCAATCGATTGGCCAATTCCATTAACTTTGGCATGTGCGCCATGTATCCACTAAAATGAACAGGGAGAAGGGCCCTCGTCCTTTCTGTAACCGCGCCTTCAATTTGAGCCACGTCCATGCAAAACGTCTCATTCGAATCGACGAATACTGGAATCGCACCAATTTCATGGATGGCACCGACGGTTGCGACGAACGTGTTGGCCGCGGTTATGACCTCATCACCCGAAGTTACCCCGGCCACTTTCAGAGAGAGTTTAATTGCATCCGTGCCGCTGTTCACCCCCACGGCATACTTACTGCCGATAAGTTCGGCAAATGATTTCTCAAACCTCGCTAAAGGTTCACCCAGCGTGAAATCACCTGTGGCAACGAAGGAACGAAGGTCTTCCCACAAGTCATCACAGTCGCTGAATTGCTCTTTAAGGTAGGAATATCTAACTTTCAATTTTGTCTCCTGTCGATTACTCAAATGGCAATTGGTCCCCGTGCACAGGCACTTGGATTTCCGATAAAATCCGACGATCACTCTGCATAAAGGGATGGAAATAGACCAAAGCTACCTTGACTTGTTCGCTTTGATCATAAACGTAGGGTGTGAGCGGGTCCAGTTCACCTCTCTCGCACGGCTAACACATTTGTGAAACCGCAAAAAGGTCTATCGGCCTGCACCGACTTTCCACGGGTGTTCGGCGAAAAGTGCTAAGATGAATTTTCACTAGACGAGTGTCCCATAAGATCGAGATGGTTGCTAGTTATAAGATTCTGCTCGAGACGCATGTTTACGTTTACATCTCAGCCACCCTGGAATGAGGAATAAGAAGTGCTCGACGAACGTTCCCGATATTTACGTTCTTTGATAGTCGAAGCGCTTGAGGGCGGGGGGCGTGGGCATGTGGGATCGGCCCTGTCCATAGTCGAGATTATGCGGGTGCTTTTTGATAATATTTTGAACTTTCAACCTCTTGTTCCGGATTGGCCTAGTCGTGATCGACTAATCTTGAGCAAGGGTCACGGATGCCTAGCTCTCTACTCGTTGCTTGCAGACAAAGGCTTCATTAATCGAGAAGATTTGGCGTCTTTCTGTCGTTTTGAGTCTTCATTGGGGGGGCACCCTGAGTACGGTCGTGTTCCCGGCGTTGAGGCCTCGACTGGTGCGCTAGGTCATGGGTTAGCAATCGGCGTGGGCATGGCTTACGCGGCTCGCTTGTCCAAGTCACCGCACCGCGTTTTCGTTGTAATGGGAGATGGCGAGCTTGATGAGGGCTCTGTCTGGGAGTCGGCACTCGCGGCAGGGCATCACCGCCTGGACAATCTGGTGGTGGTGGTTGACTATAACAAAATGCAATCGTACGGCCCAGTAGCTGAAGTCTGGGAGCTTGAACCCCTTACAGCCAAGTGGACTGCCTTCGGCTTCGATTGCACCGAGGTCGACGGCCACGATGTCGCTGATTTGCAGGAAGCCTTATCCCTGCCAAGCCCCAGCCAGCGACCGCGCACGATTATCGCACACACGGTCAAAGGCCGTGGCGTGTCCTTCGCTGAAGGCGACCCGACATGGCATCACAAATCAAACCTCAAGCCCGAAGAACTCGATGCGCTTCGTACGGCGGTACTCGATGCGTAACGCAGCTCTCGCGGCAATCGAAGGACTACTTGATACTAACGATTCGGTAGTATTCGTTGGTTCGGATCTAGGCGCTGGCACGCTCGCGGCTGCTAAGTTGCGGCACCCAGGCCGGGTATTGATGGAAGGAATCGCGGAACAGCATCTGGTGGGCTTTGCTGCGGGACTTGCACTGGAAGGGTACGTGCCTTACGTCCACACAATAGGAACCTTTCTCACAAGGCGCGCCCTTGAACAAGTGATCGTCGACGTTGCTCTGCACAATCTTCCGGTGCGCTTAGTCGCATCCGGCGGCGGAATGGTCTATGCACCTTTGGGCCCGACCCATCAGGCAGTTGATGATTTCGCGCTGATGCGCGCCATTCCGAACATGTTGGTAGCTGCTCCAGCAGATTCTGCCGAGATGACAAAGCTGATCCAAGATCTCGCTACCTATCCAGGTCCTGCATATATACGTGTCGCCAAAGGGGGCGAGCCCGACATCACTTCGTCCCTACAGCCTGCCGAAATCGGGCATGTTCGACCGATCCGCGGTGGTAGGGAAGTGGCCGTACTAACGACAGGAGCCCTGCTCCACGAGTGCATCGCCGCAGTTGATTCACTGGCGGGCACCGACTGGGCTCCAGCCCTCGTTCACTTGCCGTTCCTAGCTCCGCTAGATGTGCCGGCGATTGAGGAGTTGGCGCGCGAGTATCAGGTCCTGCTCGTTGTTGAGGAACACCTTCCCACTGGAGGTCTGACCACTGCCGTGTCTGAGATTGTCGCCTCCGGCGTTGGCCAAGCACGGGTCATGCGCCTGGGCCTGCCGCCCATGTACGCTTCGGCCTACGGGTCGCAGCGAGAGCATTGGGAGTATCATGGACTCACCAGCAGCAGCATCGCGTCATCCATCACCCAAATTCAACTGTAGATATCGGAGACCATTGTGGGAGAACTGCTCAATATTGTCACAGCTTTACACCAGGCGACGAGTCGCGACTACCTAGCTCGTATGGTCGACAGTAAAGTTGAGGCAGTCATGGTTGCCAAGCAATATGAGGCCGATTATTGGGATGGCGACCGCAGATACGGATACGGCGGCTACAACTACCTCGCAGGGCGGTGGAAGCCCGTCGCGGAAGCACTCATTGAGCGGTACGGGCTGACTAATGAATCACGAATCCTTGACGTCGGATGTGGCAAGGGGTATTTGCTCTATGAGATTCAACTCCTGCTCCCCCAGGCAACCATCGTTGGATTTGACATATCCCAGCACGGATTGGCTGCACGCCACCCTGAATTCCGCGGTGAATTGTCGCTCGGACGTGCGGAAGAGCCATACCCCTTTGCGGACAAGTCATTCGATCTGGTCATTTCCCTGGGTACCCTTCACAACCTTCGCTTGCCGGAACTTCAGGTGGCACTCTGTGAAGTCGAGCGTGTTGGCAAGCGGGCATACGTCATGTTGGAAAGTTACCGGAATGAGCTCGAGTTATTTAATCTTGAATGCTGGGCGCTCACGGCCGAGTCCATCCTGGATGAAGGCGAGTGGATCTGGCTCTACGATCACTTCGGCTACACAGGCGACTACGAGTTCATCTACTTCGAATAAGGCGGCAAAGTGCAAACACTTGAATTCCAAGCAGCAATCCTTGAGCAAAGTCGACAACCCCTGATTGTTGGAACCATTACCCTCCCTGGGCAACTCCAGGCGGGGCAAGTGCTGGTAAAAGTGCGGTACAGCGGCATTTGCGGGGCGCAGTTGAATGAAATAGAAGCTGCCAAGGGCCCAGACAAGTTCCTTCCGCATCTACTGGGCCATGAAGGACTAGGTGAGGTCATTGAGGTCGGCCCGCTGATATACCACGTGGCGCCCGGCGATCAAGTGATCCTGCACTGGATGCCCGGTGCAGGATTTCAATCCGATCCAGCGGTCTACTCATGGCGAGGGCAGCGACTTAATGCCGGCTGGGTCACCACCCTAGGTGAATTCACTGTCGTGTCGGGAAACCGTTGCACCAAGATCGAATCAACATTGGCACCGCAACACCTCCCCTTGCTCGGCTGCGCCGCCACGACTGCAGCGGGTGTGATTGGCCGCGACGCTGGACTGCGGCTGGGCGAGTCGGTCGTTGTGCTGGGAACAGGCGGTGTTGGCCTCCTTACTGTCGAGGCGGCACGTGCATCCGGCGGCTACCCGATTATTGGAGTGGACAAGGTCGAGGGCCGGCTTGAATACGCGCGCCAGATGGGTGCTCGGAGCACAGTTCTTGTCGAGAGTGTTGACGTCTTCGATGACATCATTAGTGCTCTTGGGGGTAGCCCACCCGACGTGGTGATCGAAACAACCGGAGCCCGAGTCATGATTGAATTGGCCTACCGCCTGGTATCTACCGCTGGTCGGGCGATTCTGGTTGGTGTCCCTCGCCACGATGAACCGGCAAGTTTCGACACTCTTCCGCTCCACTTCAACACGGTGATGACTGGTTCAAAAGGCGGAGGCACCAAGCCTGAAATCGATATACCTCGGCTTGCGTCTCTCGCCGAAGCGAATCTTTTCCGGCTGGACGCATTACCGGTCACTCTATTTCCTCTGAGCGACGTCAATGCGGCGATAGACCTCGTCCGCAGTGGTATGCCGGGGCGAGCAGTCATTGACATGAACACATGAGTCTTTCATCACCTCCTGAACGCCAAGGGAGTCCTCACCTGGATGCCATTGCGCGCCGAACGTCAGCAGAGGTGTTTCATGCGAACGAATGGGGCGTCTCTTGGGGCCATGGGATCATCGAGGAACTGAAGCAAGTCGCATCAAGCAGCGACCGAAGTCGAGCGCGGCTCTGTCTGCATCCAAAACCTACGGATGCACACCAGGAGATGCTGATCGTCATGGCCCGGTTGGCGGTCGAATTACCCCAGCGAAGGACCCTTGGCTTCGACACGAAAGTCGCCGTCGAAGGGCTGGCGACGCTGCGTTACTTCTCCCCCGATGGCAACCTCACACGAAGCGTAGGTTTGGGTGGCGATGCCTCCATTTACGTCCACACGGCCAGTAGCGAATATCACTCTCTACTGGTTGAGAGTGACTGGTTTGTTTTCTTGGAAATCCTGAAGGGACCATTCGATTCATCCACAACCGAATTTGCTCCATGGGGCCTAATGGAGGGACCTAGTGAAAATCATGAGTGATCCTTGTTGTCGCATCTGCGGTTCATCTGCCTTGGAACTTGCGTGGGACTTGGCGCAGGCCCCTTACGGCGACCTTTTCTGCGAATCAAGGGAGGCTGCACAAAAACTTCCTTCGCTCGGGTTGACCCTCGTGCTCTGTCAGGACTGTGAACTTCTCCAGGTGACGCAAGAGGTAGATGTCGAAGTGATCTACCTCGAGTACCTTTACCAGTCGTCGGTGACGGTCGGTCTTGGAGAATATTATCAACGACTCACAAAGTCTCTCGTTTTAGATCTCGAGTTAGGACCATCTGACTTGGTTGTCGACGTGGGAAGTAATGACGGAACTGGTTTAAAGCCTTACCGCGATGCCGGCATGCAAGTTCTGGGAATCGAGCCCTCGAGGCGACCCGCCTTTGTCTCGATGGACGCGGGAATACCCACAATCAATTCGTTTCTTGATGAGAACTCGGTAAGCCTGGCCCTTTCGCAGCATGGCGTTGCTAAGTTGGTGTGTGCGAACTATGTCGCGGCGAATGTCCCAAACCCTGTCGCTTTCTTTGAGAACATGCGTGCGATGCTCGCACCCGACGGCGTTATCTCTGTGGTCACCGGCTATCACCCCGACCAGTTTGCGGTGAACATGTTCGACTACATCAACCATGATCATCTTTCATATTTTTCGGTTACCTCAGCAGTCCGGCTAGCTCAGGCCTCGGGTCTGATGCTCACTGGTGCTGAACGTGTTGAGCACAAGGGTGGATCAATCCATTTACTATTTCGTGCGGCCGAATCGAAGGTCACACCAGACGAGTCAATCACGAAACTCATCCAGAGAGAGAAATGGCTGGGTATTGATGGCCTTGCCACATACGCTGCCCTTGCTGCCCGAGTCGATATGGCCTCACATGACGTACATAAACTTCTTGGCGCGATGCCTAACTCGGCTGTCGCTGGAGTAGGTGCTTCCATCAGCACCACGCACCTGCTGCATCAATTCGGGATCGGGTCGCGCGTGGCACGTCTGTTCGATGACGATGCGAACAAGATTGGAAGGTTCTCGCCTGGCTTTGGGATTGAGGTGAGTCCACTCAAAGACCTTGGAGAAAAAAAATGGCAGTTTGCGCTTCTGCTCGCCTGGCAACACAGTGACGTTTTGCTGAGCAGGATGCAGAGCGTGGGGTTTACTGGAAGCGTGATTGTCCCGCTGCCGAATCCACATATAGTCCACCTTGGCTCGGCTTGATGATGCCCAGACTGGGGCCGGAAATACGGAAATGGAGACCAGATGTCAACCTGCAATTCTTGTGCTGCTGAACTTGAAGACCTCCTTCACTTAGGTGACCATCCGATTGCAAATCAATTGACGGAAGTACCTAATACGTTCGTCAAGGTATACCCCATGAAAGTGGGTGGTTGTCCACGTTGCGGCCTTGTGCAGCTCACTGAACCGATTGATTCACAACTTTTCTACACCGACTACGCCACCCCAACTTCGTGGAAGCGTGAGCCACACATTGACAAGCTTGTCGCCGCACTTAAACCACTACTTGACCGCGAGGCCCGAATACTTGATGTCGGGTGCAACGACGGGAAGTTCCTTCGGCATCTCCTCGCCGCCGGGTGGGAGAATATTGCTGGTCTCGAACCAACTCGCAACACTTCAGAGAAGGCGATGCGTCAAGGATTTACCGTTCACCAACAGAGTCTCAACTACGAGGTTGCGCGTCAACTTACTCGAGATAGGGGGTTATGGGACTGTGTCTCCCTCCGACAAGTTCTTGAACATATCTGTGACCTTCAAGATTTCGGTCGATCCCTGAATCTGCTCCTAGACATGAACGGGATTCTCGTGATTGAGGTTCCCGACTCGCGAACCAACATGGTCGGATTTGACTACGCCCTTTGGGAAGAACACGTCAACTACTTCACCCCGGAGACACTCGGAGCGTTTCTTCACGCACACGGCTTCGAACCCATTGATTCATACGTATCGCTTTTCTCCGGAGTCTGCCTAACCGTCATCGCCCGTAAGGTCACCGATTTAGATCAGGATGCGACAGAAAAGGCCAGCCTTCCTACTGAAGAGCTGAGGATTCAGACAGATAACTTCCATTCTTGGGCGGATCAATACGAGGGGTTCAGAACGCGTGTACAGGACGAAATCGAGATACACTGCGATGCCGGACAGATCGTCCTTTACGGCGTTGGATCTCGATCTTCGAACTTCATCAACATTATGGGAGTGGCATCCCTTGTCTCTTTCGCGATTGATGACCAACCGCAGAAGCAGAATAGATTCATGCCTTCGTCGGGCATACCGATACTTTCGACAGCAGAGGCGTCACCTCGAATGCGCGAGTCCGAAGTCTTTGCACTCCTTGGGGTGAACGGGGAGAATGAGGATGCACTGCTGGATGCATCTGAACTGCTTCGCGAAGGGACACATGCGTCAGTACTACCACCGAGCAGGCGCTTGCTTAAGGCATGGGGAGACCAATTTAGAAGCGGTGGACTTTCCGGCTAATTGCAATGGCTAGCAACAGGGTTCAGGTTGACGACCACACCAGAGACTGACGCGAGGCGTGCCGAATCAATAACCCGCATGTTGGCACCGACATCAGTGAGTGGCACTGGAGCTGGATTCCCGTGCATGATGGCATCGCGAACTGCTGGATAGTAGCTATCCCAACGACCCCTTTTTAGTGGAATCGTCTCTTCGGCCACCACTTTGCTTTCCCGGATAGTTCGCAATGTTGCAAATGCTGACGGGGGCTCCACCCCCCAGTTATCTGAACCCGGCATCTTGCCCGCCCTTAGCTCCGATTCCTGCGAATCCAGCACGTCAATCCGCACGGCACCATGCGTCCCAAGTACCGTGAATCTCGGACCAGAAAAAGCTGCAGCCTTGCTGGCAATCAGAGTGCTGATTGCTCCACTTTCGTGAGTGAGAACCATTTGCATTTCGTCGTCGGCGATTCCGACACTTCGAATTGACCTCACATGCGCAGACACGCAACGAACAGGTCCCATGATCTCGAGCGCTTGATCCACGAGGTGGGAGCCAAGATCGAGAAGGACGCCTCCGAAGTGTTCTGGGTGAGGAGAGTCTCGCCATGAGATCTTGGCACGTTCCCGAAGAGACTCCATGCGCGATTCGAATCGGTGCAACTTTCCAAGGGAGCCGGAGTCGATCAGACTGCAAAGCGTGAGAAAATCTGAGTCCCACCGTCGATTCTGAAAAACATGTACCTGCCTCCCCGCGGCATAGGCAGCCTCTGTAAGCGTAGATACATCTTCGCTGCTGCCGGCCACGGGCTTTTCGATCACGACATGCAATCCACACTGCAACGCCTTGAGCGCGAGTGGCAGATGCGAGGCAGTCGCAGTCGCAATCACGGCGATGTCAAACTCGTCGGCTAGTGACCACGCCTCGTCACTACTTCCGAACACCTTAGCCAGTGGCAGATCGCGCTGGACCTGCAAGCTTCGTCCTTGATCGCTCGTTAACACGCCCCGCAACTCGAGCCCATTAGCAGCCTCAATCAAGGGCGCATGAAGTATTCGGCCGGCCAAGCCGTACCCCAGTAGTACTACTCTCAGCGCCGGATTCACTGGCTCATTGAATCACTAAGGCGACAGTTTGGGGTATAGGAGGCTCCTAGTTCAGACGCACGAGACTGATGTACTGCTGGCCGCGGCCCCAGAGACTCCTGAACTGCTCCAGGTCAGATGGGTTGCGTGATATGGACCAATCCACGAGCCCCTGCAGGCTTTGCACGGTCTGGGGGTGCAGGTCTTTGACAGTCCAAATCATGTGCATTACGTCCGCTCCGAACTCTTCCGACTCGTAGGGGACGTTGCCGCTGATTTGACCACGCACACGAGTTGCGATGCGCGATGTGACTTCTATCAGGCTCGAATTGGCTTCATCATCCAAACGTGCTTGACATGTGAACCGGGCGTCCAGCAAGGAGTGAATGTTCATCCGGTAGCTTGAAACGGCAGAGGTCAGAGTGGTGTTTTCATCAAGAGCCGAGGGATCTTTGAACCAACGCCAATCTTGAAGAAACCTGGGAGACGTGCCCAGAAGCGCGTGCCCGTCCTTTGCTATCTCAAGCGCGTCCTGAAGGGAGAAGAAGTTTCCCAGCCAAGGGTTAATAATTGAGTCGAGCACCCAGTCTTCAGGTCTTCGGGACATTCCGGGTAAGTGTGTAAAATCGGGCTCGAAGAAATCAACTAGTTGGTGAACAAGTTCCTCCGAGTATTCCAAGTCTTCAAAAATCGAGCTAGCAAGGTAGCGACGAGCGATTTCGGAGAAAGCGGAAACCGAGTCAAAACAGGTAAGAATAACTGTCCCACCAGGCCGAACGAAACTTAAGACGTGTGTGGCCATTTCCCTAGGTTTCATCTGCATTGGCAGCACACCCTCGCATATAACTAGGTCGTACAGGGCGTCATCTTCGTAGTCAAGAATGTTCGAAGCGCTAAACATGAACCGGGGAACTACCGTGCCGCTGGACGCCTTGGTGGTGAGCCTGTCTTGGAGGTTCGTTAATACGACATCAGAGCCATCCACGAACTTATAACTTTTTGGCGCCCAACAAATAAGAGTGTCTGAGTTCTCGCCACTCCCTGGACCAAACTCGATTATGTCTGATCCTTGCACGGCGATGTTGGGAATCCCGAGGGTCCGGTAGAGAAAAGAACGACGGGCTGACAGCGTGTCTGTTGAAGATTTTTGCTGACGAGTGGGCGCGAAGCCAATGTGATTGTAGAACGACAGAAAAGGTGTGGGGACCCGCATATCGCAAGGGTACTACATGCCTTGCTTTCACTCGCTGACGACGCCTTTGAAGAGAAAGCTAAAGAACTTACCAACTCGGGTTCATCGGCATCCGGGAACTCCCAGGTCAATACTGATGAGACCTCCGGAAAGTGATTGCTGTTTATGAGAGTTGTGGCAGGCTGATCTGAAGGAGGATCGCTATGCCACGTCAATATCCGACCGGTTTCCGGGGGTGAAACGGTTCGCCTAATGCCCGCCTGGTGAGTCGACGGAGAGCGCCGCCTTGCGTGCTGCGCGCAAGCGAATCAAGGCCCTTGAGCAGGAGTTATAGCTCGTCAAGGAAGAGATCCCTACGGTTTATGCTCCCTTGTGGGGCGGTGAAACGTATTCCTTCGTTGAATCCATTGTCCACCCGGGTGATATCGGCACGCTGCCCCTCACGACAGTCGGAGTCATCTGGGCCTTAGACATCATCATGAGCAACTACGAAGGCATTCGTTTTCCCAGATTCTCAGTCTTGGTTGCTTCTGCGGCTACTGCGACGATTGCTTTCAACAGTGCTAGCGCTCTTATCGACGCGGCTCAATCTATTTCACAATCTTCTGATGCGTGGTCCACTTATGACGCTGATAGTCGTTTACGTGAAGAGTCGGTCGCCGTGACCCAGCAGTCTAGTGACTGGGTTTACCTGGGCAATATGAATATTGTTCGTGGCGGACCTGTCTGGCGTGAAGTGAGCGAAATTTATGGGATTCGATAGCCAAAGTATGCTCATGAGTAAATATTGACGACTTATTGCAACTCACAAACCTAGGCTCAAGGAATGTCCGTGAAATTGGCAATATTAACACCGGTCTTTAATAACTTCCAGTGTTTGTCCGCCTTGGCGAGCGACGTAGGGCGCAAACTTCGTTTCACATTTCAAGCAACGTCATTTGTCGTCAACAATGGGTCAATGGATCATGCTCCTGAACGGGAGTGCCCCCGGTTTGGTTGACAGCATGACCTGCCCCAGTTAGGAGATTCTGAATTTGTGAATGCACTCCGCCGCACTTTGTTTGATAATGAAGGGTTGGATTTCAACTTTGGCCAGCCTACTTCGGGCAATCATCGTGGGCTCCAGAACGAGTAGTCGCCGGTGAAGCATGCCTCCTCGAATAGCACACGCCACGCGTCGACGTGTAGCATGGTTTTGGCCGTCAGCACCCAGTTTTCAAGATCGACTCTCTCTTCTTCCGTCCTCCAGCCATCCACCATGATGAACGAGTTGCCCTTGCCTACACGTTCGATCTCACGCAGCGCCCTAAGTACGTCGTCGCGGGGGAGGTTGTGGATAGTATTGATGGATATGACCAAATCGAATACCCCATTTCGATAGGGAAGATCTTTAGCGTTCCCTTGATCAAGGTGGGCGTGCACGACAGGGTCAGCGTTATCGATCGCGTACTGCGAGATGTCGATTCCCGTGATTGCGATGTTGGGCATTAGCGCAGCGAAATCCTTCAGCATGAATCCCTTTGCACATCCAATATCAAGAATCGAAGCGTCCACCGCCAAGCTGTAGTAATCAGCAAACAACCGCACCGTTTCCGACCAAAAGCGAGGGTGGTAGGAGAAACCGCCATAGCCGTGGGATCGGTCACCGTCGAAGTAATCGAAGGCAAACATTCGGGAGATTCGGCGCTGTTCCTCAGTGATAGCTGGTCGCTTGCCCATTCGGTTTCCAGGCTTGGGATACAGCCGCATGAGGTCTACTTCTTGTCCCATTTGATTCGTCCTCCTGCTCGCTAACCGTATGACCCTTTACCGCCGTTGCGCCTTGCATTTCGGAACTTGTGTCAGTAAGGTCCCGTGAAGTTCCGATTGGGTTGATCACGCGGTGAACCGGCATCAGGGTCAGCTAGCCAGGCTGGGCTAGACCCCAACCCGAGTTGGTGCGTGACCGCTTGACAAACGTCAATAGCCCGCGGGTAATACCCGTCCGCTAAGGCTGCGGTTGTTGGGGTTGGACCTTGTGGCAATCCGAGTCTGACTGGTGGTGACTTGAGAACAACCCCGGACTCAACTGTACGAGCGAGGATTTCGGCCGTAACCCCAAACTCTATGTGACCTGAGTCGATTACGACAAGTCTGCCCGTGCGATCCACTGATTCCCTGATGGTTTCAAAGTCAAGCGGTGCAATTGTGCGTAAGTCAATGACTTCAGCCTGGATGCCATTATCTGCTAGAACTTCGGCTGCTCGCAGGCACTCCAGTGTCATGTAGGAACAGCCAACGAGAGTCACGTCCTCTCCTGGGCGCACGACCAAAGACTCACCTATGGTCCCTGGCTTCAGTTCCTGCTCAACGGGCCCAACTATGTCGTATAGCCAGCGGTGCTCCAGGATGATGACAGGTGCCGGATCTAACACCGCCGCGACCAAAAGCCCTTTCGCGTCCGCAGGTGTCGTGGGCATGACCACCTTCAGGCCGGGTACGTGAGCGAACCATGCCTGGAGTGACTGCGAATGTTGTGGCCCTTGACCCCAGCCGCGTCCAATCAGCATGCGTACGGTGAGCGGGCACGTCTGGGTTCCGCCGTACATGTAGTGCCACTTTGCGGCCTGATTCACAATAGGTTCCATCGACAGCACTGCGAAATCGACACGATGGTGAATCATGATCGGTCGCAATCCCGAGGCGGCCATTCCCACGGCGATTCCAGTCATGCCGTTTTCGGCGGCCGGTAGATCAATCACTCGGCTTGGTCCGAACCTCTCAGCCAGACCAGTCGTGGAGCCAAAAACACCCGTCTTGGCAGCCACCCCCAGACCCATGATCACGACGTCGCTCGAAGATTCGAGTAGTTGGGACTGAGCTTCCAGCAGCGCCTGGGCGTAGGACAGTTGTCTCATGGTGACTCCTCAGCAGGGTAGACATCCATTAACATCTCCTCGGGTGCAGGAAATGCGCTTGATGTGGCGAAGGCGAAAGCGTCGTCGATCTCGGACCTGACGAGCCTTTCCAACTGGTCCTTGGCGGCATTCCAGTTTGTGATTTGCGAAGCGAGTCTGCCTTCTTCCATCGTCAAAGGGTCGCGCGCGTGCCAAAAGTCCAACTCTGCTTGATCCCGATAGCCCATGTCGAGTTCCGTACCCGGCCCTACATGACCCACGATGCGATAGGTCTTGCAATCAAGGAGAGTGGGGCCCCCACCCTCGCGAGCACGATCAATCGCTGTCGACGCGACCCTAGAGACCTCGCGAACGTCGTTGCCGTCGACGGTAATGCCGGGCATGGCGTGTGCCAATGCCAGCTCCGATATGGGTCTATCGGGTTGCCTTTCACTCAACGGGGAATGCACCGAGTAGAGGTTGTTCTCACAGACAAACACGATGGGGAGGCGGTGCAGAGAAGCAAACGAAAGGGACTCGTGGAAGACACCCTCCTCGCAGGCAGCATCACCAAAATACGCTACGGCGACGTCCTGTCCGCCACGGTACTTTAACGTCCAAGCCACTCCAGTGGCAATGGACAGAGTACTTGCCAAGATAGGAGCCGCTGCCGCGAAGCCCACTGAGGTGTCGACCAAATGTTGGCTCCCTCCCCGACCCCTGCAACAGCCGGTGGCTCTTCCGTAGAGTTCCGAAATCATCCTGCGCAAGTCTCCGCCTTTTGCCAGATATTGCCCGTGGCTTCGATGCCCGCTCAGGGCTTGATCAAGCAGCGTCAGGTTGGCAGAAACACCCACGGGGGGGGCCTCCTGCCCGATGCACAGGTGAACGGGTGCCCGCATCTCCTGCTCGGGGTATTTTCGGGCAATCTCTTCCTCGACCCTACGAATCCGGAGCATCTCAAAGTACAGGGCAAGGGGCTCTGGCACTCGGCCGAGTAATCCACCCCTTACCTGACCAACAGGTGAACTCACCTTGCGTCCCCGCAGAATCTCTCCAGCGCCCCGCAACAGTAGTCGACTTGTTCATCAGTGAGGTACTCGTGGGCGGGCAGGGTTATTAACTGCTTTGATTGAAGTTCTGCTGCAGGCAGGTCCCCTGGATGGTGTCCCATCTCGCGCCCAGGTTTCTGCAGGTGCAGAGGTAAGGGGTAGTGGACCTTGGCCTCAATGCCGGCCTCAACGAGGTGAGTAATTAGTCTGTCTCTCTCTACGGACTGGATCATGTAGAGGGACACTGTCTCGGGATTGCGTGGATCTCTGGGTGGCACGGCGATGCGGGGAGCCATACGACCTAGTCGCTGGTCGTACTTCTGTTGAATAGCGCGACGTCGGGCTAAGCGCTCGTCCAGCGAGGTGAGCATCTGCGACGCCACGACGGCCTGAAGGGGTTGGAGTCTCATGTTCACGCCCCAGAGGTCGATGTGGTCACGGTCTACCATGCCATGGTTACGGTACTTGAGCATCCAGCGGTAAGCGTCTTCGTCTTCAGTAACGACCATGCCGCCATCGCCCATGACATTGAGTGTCTTGAGTGGATGCATGCTGAACGCCCCGATATTGCCAAAGGTTCCGGGGCTTCTGCCAGAGAACTTGCCCCCGATAGCCATACACGCGTCCTCAACCACGAGCAAGTCATGTGCTTGGGCCAGATCCATGACTTTTTCCATGTCTGGTGATGCCCCGGCCCAGTGGACGGGAACCAGTGCCTTGGTGCGTGAGGTCACACGTTTGGCAGCGTCATCCACATCGGTTTGATACCGGTCGTCTACGTCGCAGAAGATTGGCGTTGCGCCAACGGCGACGATGGCGCCGGCGGTGGCGTAAAAGGAATTGCAGGGAGTGATGACCTCGTCACCAGGGCCGATGCCCAGTGCCTTCAGCGCAAGGATTAGTGCGTCAGTTCCGTTATTTGTGGCAATGCAGTAGGTCGACCCGATGTAGTCTGCGAACTCACGTTCGAACTTTTCCATAAACGACCCGAGGGTGAAATCCGCGCTCTTGATGAGTGTGTCCCACCCCTGAGCAATCTCGCTATAATCGGCAAACTGCATGGGAAGGTAGTTATAGGGGACCCGTATTGAGCCGTCGTTCATCGGCTGGAACCTCCGCGCGATCCGTAGAAGGCCGAAAGCACGTCAACTGTCATGTCCTGTTGCGCCGCGCTCATCCCGGGGAAGAGGGGCAGACTGAGGACTCGGTGGCTAAGCCGTTCCGTGACCGGGAAGGATCCCATTTCGTACCCGAGTTCCGCCGCGGCTGGCTGCAGGTGCAGGGGCGTGGGGTAGTGGATGACGGCCTCGACACCGTTAGCACGGAGATGCGCTTGCAGTGCATCGCGCTCATCTGCCTGAATGAGGTAGGTCTGGTACGTGTGGAACTCACCATCTCGCTCTGCGGGCACGACGACCCAGTTGCGCAGCATTTCGTTGTACCGCTGGGCCAGCCGGCGCCTCTCGGCGATCCTTGCATCGAGGTTGCGAAGTTGGACCCGGAGTAGAGCGGCCTGCACCTCGTCGAGCCTGCAGTTGAACGACCAGACAGCGCACGTACCACGATCAATCAGTCCATGGTTCTTCCGCATGGCGACATCCTCGATGAGTCCTGCATCCTGGGCCGTCAGGACTCCCGCATCTCCGAAGGCGTAAAGAGACTTGAGCGGGTGCAGGCTAAACGTCGCGGCAGTGCCCCACGAGCCCACTCGTTGACCGCGGAACGCGGAACCGACTGCCTGGGCGGCATCCTCCAAGATCAGCAGGTCATGGCGGTTGGCAACCGCCTGGATCTGCACCATGTCCACGGGACGACCTGTGAGGTGTACCGGCATGATCACCTTGGTGCGATCTGTCACGGCAGCCTCGATGGCATCAGGGTCGATGTTCGCATCGTCATTGACGTCTGCAAATACGATCTTGGCACCCACGAGAGCGATGGCAGCTGCCGAGGCAAAGAAAGAGTTCGGTGCGGTAATTACCTCGTCGCCCGGGCCCACGCCCATGGCTCGTAGAACAAGGTGTAGCGAGCAGGTGCCATTTGCCAAGCCGGTGGCATATGGAGACTCACAATAGTTTGCAAACTCACGCTCGAAGTTTTCGACATTAGGCCCCTGGATGTAGTGCCCGGAGTCCAACACTTCATCAAACGCACCACGTAACTCATTTCGCACCGCTGCGTTCTGTACCTGGAAGTCGGTATAGGGCACTGCAAACCTGTCACTCATGAGTCGGTGCTCCCTTGAATCTCGGCAACCACTCTTCGCATGCCAACAGCAGGAGGAACCGGTTCAAAGTCAGGAAATAACCTCACGAGATTAGAGATGTCATAGCTGCGGAATGTGGGGGAGGATTCGCTGCCCACGACCGTTGTACGTGAGCCGTCAGGTCCTGCCTGGCAAATGAGTTCGGCCAGTGCCGCGAATGAGATCGACTGGCCTGAGGCGATGTTGATCACCCCGGATTCGCGAGCGGTTATAGCGCGCACGATCACATCGGCAACGTCATCAATGAATACGTGGTCCCGCATTGCGGCGCCTTCCCCGAAGAGAGTGATCTCACCGCTATCGACCATTTGCCCGATGAACCGATTCGGGCCGTAGGACTTGTGCGGGTCTCCGACCCCGTAAATGGCGGAGGGGCGCACGATGGAGAAAACGGGTGTTGACACGTCTTTGCAGATCATTTCACGCGCAAGATTCATTATTCCGTGCATCGTGTCGGGTGAGCAGGGCGTGGCCTCGCTGGCCACACCGCTCTCACTTCCGTAAACGCCATCTGAACTAACGACTACCAGTTGTGCTATCTCGTGACCTGTTATTGCGTCGACCACGCTCTGTGTGATCAGGAGGTTCTGGATCACTCCTGCCGCATTGCGAGCTGGGACAATGGCTGCCCCGTGAACGACGGTGTCGCCGTCGCGGAGGATCGCGGATAGCATCTCTGCACCGTTTGGAGATGTCAAATCCACGTCCTTTGAGGAAAGTCCCAAGACCTCCCAATCGAGTTCCCGAGCCCGGTCCACCACATGCCCTCCTACGAACCCGCTTGCACCGAGCACGACAAGACGTCCGTCAAGGCTGTCCATTTGAGACTCCTAATTGAATGATGTGGCTGGCAGGTGTGACCACCCAAGATTGGTCAATAATACGGAACGGGTCCATGACCACCACGGTTGGAGCAGTGGAGAGGTATTTCTGCAAGGCCGCTGAATACTCGGGCCACGGCGTGGTGATTGCGACGATGTCGCAGCAAAACAGGGCTGTTTCGACACGTTCAACTGCAGTGGCCCGGCTTCCCGGTGGTCTGGGAGGCAAAGGGACAGCAGGGTCATGCACCCGTATGTCCATGCACGACTCAAAAGTCTCGACGAGGTCAATGCCTGCGCCCCCTCGCATGGATTGGGTGCCCGGTTTGTAGGCGAGCCCAAGGACGGCCATGGAGCCGATGGACCTGTCCCGGCGGAGCTGGCTGATTTCCCGTAGCAACCAGTCCCTCATATAGGCGGAGTGCCCCAACATCGTTGATGCAAGGGACGAGTCGACCCCGAAGCGGTCGGCCATCTCCTTAATTCCGTGCAGATCGCGTGTGAGGTTCGCACCGCCTATCCCAAGCCCGGCGGAAATGTATGCCTTTGCCCCAATGCGCTGGTCCTGTCGCAATGCGGCCTCGATGTGCTCCCAGTTCGCCCCGAGGCGCTGCGCAAGATCGGCCAGGGAGTTCGCTGCGGTGATATTGGCGGACAGAACGAAGTTAGCAGCTAGTTTGGTCAATTCGGCAGACTCGTACGACATGACGTGAATCGGACAGTTGCCCATGTCAAGGTACTGTTGGATTGCGGCAGGGAGAACCGTGGATGTGTCAGCCACACCCACGATGTAGCGCTCGGGATGCATCGCTCGCTCAAGGCCTCGCCCGAAAATAAGAGTCTCCATGAAGTAGTACAACTCGGAGTGAAGATCGCGATGCCGCCGCGAGAATCCGGGCCGTACTTGGCTGGCCACGACGATGGGTATCTGAGTCGGGACCCGGCTGGCAAGGAATTCCAAAAGCGCCACAACTTCAGAGTCGTCATTCTCACCGGACTCGTCAAGCCTGGTGTCTAGCGCGATCATGATCATGTCGGCATCGAGGAGGTGCATCACGTTGTCGGTTACGTGATACCGGGGGTGTGACTCGCTGAGGAAGTCGACCACCCCTGGCTCGGCCGCGTCGAAATCCGCGCGTCGAACATCTTCGACGCGACTCGTATTTGTGTCAAAGGCGACGACATCGGCGCCACTCTCGTGCGCGCCGATAGACATACATACACCCAGGTGGGTGAGTCCGGCGAAAGCGATCTTCATGCCGGCGGCACCGTGCCAAGAATACGAGATATCTCCCGACTCGTGGTCAGGTTCCCCGGGTGGCCGTCTTCGACCAACGCTAGGAAGTGGTCGAATTCACTCGCCCAGGTCGGATCGGCTTCAACCAGTGTGGTGATGTGCTCATCGGGTCGGCCGCTAGGTCGCACGCGGTTTCTAATCGTGAGTGAGGTAGGCCCCCACTTGCACAGACTGGAGATGTGGGCGCTGCCCTCACTCCCACGGATATGGCAATGGAAGTCGTTGCGCCAGCTGAGCATGGTGGTCTCCGCGTAGATGCTCGGTTCACCTGACACGCGGAAGGTGGCATAGTCATAGGCCCGGTTCTCGATCGCCCTCGCGTCCAGAAAATCGATGGTGCGCCTCTCAAGGCCCCACCAGAAGTCGATCATGTCCAGCAGGTGGGAGCCAAGATCAGCGACAACACCGATACCGGTATCCCTCCAGTCGCTGAGCCTCACAAGCTCGGCGGTGCCGTTGCCGTAGCTCAGCGAGACGGTGTAGATCTCACCGAGATCACCTTGCTCTAATAATTCCTTGACACGGGCGATATGTGGTTCGAAGCGATGATTGTAGGCTATGTAAATAGTTGATCCGGTGCTCTCCCGCAGTGTCGAAAGGGCGGCGTAGGCGGCCGGTTCGAGGGTGAACGGCTTTTCGATCAGGACGTGCTTGCCGTGGGTGACGCAGTACTCAACGATTTCGTTCTTGACTGAATCAGGTGTGCACAAGAACACTACGTCGAATGAATCTAAGGGGACGTCCTGGATGCGGACGTAGTCCGCGGCGGCGACGAAGGGATCCACCGTCAGGCACGACTTGTCCCCAATGATTGCTCGACGCTTCACGCCTTGGATACCCATACCAACAACTACGAACTTCTCAGTCAGTGGTGCGGGTGCTGCACTCATGCGAAATCCGTCGCCGTCTCAAGTTCACGAAGCCGTCGCGAGACAAGATCGGGTGAGACCGGGACGTTTCCCTCGAACTCGCATTCGATACCCGCGGCAATGGTCCCGATGATCGAGGAAATGACCTCATTTCCGGTAGCGATCTGCGTGAGAGTTGCATAGGCAAGCAATGCGTCGCCCGCTCCAACCGGGTCCGCGATTGCGTTTCTGGCCAGTGAATCCACCGTGAAGAAGGACCGTTTACCGGGACTTTCCATCGTGCCCCTGAAAGTGAGCATGCCACGAGCTCCCACTTTGAGCATGAGGATCTTGCACCGGGACTGTTCGTAGAGGGCCGTGCCAAGTGGCCGAATGACGGAATCCTGATCTGCGAGGGCAAATCGGACCTCTTGCTCATTCGGCGTGATCAGATCGCATCCGGCGAAGTCGAGGACGTTGCCCCACCTACTGGCTACCTGACTGTCGGCAACGGTGAATGTGCCCGCGGGGACTGCTCCCATAAATGAAGGAATTGTCGCCCTGTTGAAAATCCCGTGCCGGAAGTCGGAAAACACTACTGCGTCCGACTGCGCTTCGCGCAGGTCACGGACCATTGCCGCAAGAACCTCCGCGTCGATGATCTTGTTGTCAACGGTGTCAATCCGGATCATTCGGTAGCCATCCGAGATGACAGCATTTTTGTGGGTAGTCGGTCGCTCAGGAACGAACTGTATGGACGCTGTGACACCCGTTGCTGCGAGATCCTCCGCTGCGAACCGTCCGAGGTCATCGTCTCCAAGGATGGAGATGAAATTGACCATCGCCCCCGAGGCGGCGATGTGCTTAGCCACGATCCCGGCCCCACCGACGAACTTCTGGTGACCGTCAACACGCACGGAAGGAGTCGGTGTCTTGCGGAATCCGCCGATCACCGATGCTGTCGTGATGCTGTCGACGATCGTGTCACCAACGACCGTTACCGAGAGTCGATCAAGGTGCTCAAGCGAGGCATAAAGGTCGCCGAACGTGACTCCTTCGGCCTGCATCAACGTGAGCAGTTTTTCCAAACCGATCTTTGGTGGGTCGTTCTCGATAAGAGCACTCGAGGACAACACGAAGTCACCAGGAGAGAAGAGCATACGTCCGCCGAACGCTTCAACGGCCACCTGCTCGCTCATCGTTTTGGGTGGAAGATCTCCCCCGTATTCGTAGCCCTTGACGAAGATGTCTGGCTGCAACCGACTGATGAGGTTAATCGGATCCGCGTTGTTGTCGATCACTACGAAGTCGACTAGTTCGAGTGCCGCAAGGTTTAGGGATCGAAGTTCCTCAGGAACGTAGGGGCGCATATCCGCTTTGAGGACGTATTCATCTGATGTAATCGATACCACGAGTACCGCGCCCTTTGACTTTGCGTAGGCCAGGTGGCGCAGGTGTCCGGGATGAACAAGATCGAACGTACCGTGACACATGACTACAGTCTGCTCACGAGGGAAGGCACCGATCAGCGTCTCAAGCGTCGCCGCGTCAACAATTTTCTTAGTGACCTTATCCGAGAATCCTAAGTGCTTCCTTCCATCGGTGTCACTTGAGCCCATCTTTGTCACCTCCTTGCGTTGATAAGAGTCGGAACCATGGCTCAGTGGCCTCGGCGATCGACTGCACATCCCACAGCGGGGCGTTCGCCCAGTAGTCGATCTGGTCTACCACCGTCTGAACGCCAGCCTCGAAAGTCACTTGCGCCACCCAATCGAGGTCACGGGTGATAGCGGTGATGTCAGCCCACGTGGTGTCCGGTTCCCCCGGCCGCATGGGGATGTGAACGACGGGTCCACCAAGTAGTTCGACGAGTCGGTTGACGGACTGGGGATTCCCGGCGCCGAGGTTCCAGACCTGGCCAGAACGTTCGGTCAGCCCGGCTCGCACGAAAGCATCCGCGACATCGGTAGCGAACACGAAATCACGCCTTTGTAGCCCGTCACCGACGACGGTGAACGACGCACCTTCCAGTTTCTGACGTAAGAACACTCCGAACACAGCTCCATAGGCACCAGAAGTTCGAGAACGTGGTCCGTAGGCATTAAAGATCCGGATCGCGTTGACGGAAAGCCCGTAGACCTTCATCCAGTGGAAAGCTGCTTGCTCGCCAAGGTACTTCGACAGGGCGTAGGGGTACTCGGTCACGATGGGGGACGATTCGTCTGTGGGCAGGTCAGGGCTGGCTCCATAGCAGGACGACGAGGCCGCGTAGACGAATCGACGCACGCACGCGTGGCGAGAAGCTTCGAGCACCTTGACCGTGCCCATAACATTGGTCTCGAGGTAGTCCACGGGATGCTCGACCGAAGGCACAATGTCGCCGATCCCAGCGAAGTGGATGACGAGGTCCACCCCGGTGAAGATCGCCGAGTTTGCTTCGAGCGTGCAGATGTCCACTTCGTGGAACTCGACATCGGGTCCCGGGTGGACGTGCTCAAGATTGGCTAGGCGACCGCCCCGCAAGTCATCAATCACCCTCACCGTGTAACCCCTGGCCAGAAGCGCGTCAACCGTATGACTGCCGATGAAGCCCGCACCACCCGTGACCACCGCGATCCGCTGAGTCATCGGACGTTTAGTTCCTTCATTCGCTGTACGTTGAAATAGCGCGTGTTAATAAAGGAATCGGGCAGCAATTTTTGTGAGAAGGCCTGACACAGATCCTCGATCGCATCGGCCACAGAGTATTTTGGAGTAAATCCGAGGACCCGGGTAATTTTGTCTGAATTGACGTGATAAGAACGGATATCGTTGCTCGGTACGGTTTCAATAGGAAGTTCGCCTAACTCAGGTCGGTACTTTGGCACAATTTCCGCGACGAGGGCGGCGATATCTGCGATAGACATATTCTGATAGCCGCAGTTAAAGATCTCGCCCTGAATAGTCGCGTCTTCGGCCTCCAGCAACACTCGATACGCCTCAACCATGTCCTTAATGTGCAGGTTAGGTCGAAGTTGGGAGCCTCCGAACACCTTGATCAGACCATTGTTGAAACCGTGATTCGTCAGGATGTTGACTGAGAGGTCGAGGCGCTGACGCGGTGCGTAACCGCATAGCGTGGCGGGTCGAATAATCACACCAACGAAGTCATCTGTGATTTCATCAAGCAACATGGGCTCACACTCGCCCTTGTACTGATTGTAGAGAGTCAGCGGGACCAGAGGATGTTCCTCAGTCACGTCTGGGCTGTCTGAGACCCCGTAGACAGAACTAGAGGAGGCGTAGATGAATCGGCGTACACCTGCCTCCTTAGCGGCCACAACCAAGGGACGAAAAGCATCAAGATTCACCGACGTGGACAGGCCCTCGTCCAGTTCGAAGCTCGCGTCATTTGAGATGCATGCCAAATGAATGACCGCATCATGACCGGCAACTGCTGTGCGAAACAAAACCGCGTCGCGGATGTCACCCTCAATGACGTGCAGGCGCGGGTTCTCAGTAGGAAGAAAGTCACTGCCGTAGTACATGGTGTCGTAGACGGTTACCTCGTGCCCATCGGCAAGCAACTGCGGGATCAGCAGACTGCCAACATAGCCGGCGCCGCCGGTCACTAACACACGCTCAAATTTCATATTACTCCTTGATTCTCGTAGCTGTTAAAGTCAGGAAATCTGAAGGCCCGCGGATAGAGCGTCGTCGTAGAACATTTGCACGGTCTCCAGTGAGAAGGTGGCAAGGTCCTTGCCTAAGGTGTCAAGTTTCTTCAGGACGTCGGGAGT
>Ga0209702_10003467_pt1 | contig 24776 bp, 21 predicted proteins | sample FRY01_FD_187210 | JGI IMG/M metagenome (GOLD analysis project Ga0209702, IMG submission 187210) | Freshwater microbial communities from Lake Fryxell liftoff mats and glacier meltwater in Antarctica - FRY-01 (SPAdes) (version 2) | ecosystem: Environmental > Aquatic > Freshwater > Ice > Glacier... | reverse complement strand
ATTTCGTATTGGTTCGGAAGCTTCTTTAACATGGCCAAGATTTGTTTCTCCATTTAAACTTAAATCTTCTAGTGGATATGTTCCAAGAACAAATGCAACTATTGGCTATGAATTTCAAAATCGACAGCAATTATATTCTGTGCAAACATTTAAAGCATCATTTGGGTACGCGTGGAAAGAAAATTTAAATAGCGAACATTTGTTGAATATTACAGAAATTACTTTTGCAAGTCCTAAAAATATAACCGACTTATATAACGAACAAGTTGTTTTAAATCCTTCATTAAAAAATGTAATTATAGAGCAATTGATTTTTGGACCCACCTATGCTTATACGTACAATACCGAAATGAATCAAAAAAGAAGTAATACATTCTATTACAAAGGTGGAATTGATTTGTCGGGAAATACATATGGTTTAGTTGTTGGTGCTAATGTTAAAAAAGATGATACTAGTAAAATTTTAGGAATACCTTTTAGTCAGTTTATAAAAATGGATAATGAGTTTAAGCATACCTATAAATTCAGTAAAAATTCTTTAATAAAAAGTAGACTAATCATTGGAGCAGCTTTTGCATATGGTAATTCCGATGTGATTCCTTATATCAAACAATTTTTTATTGGTGGTACAAGTAGCTTGAGAGGTTTTCGTGCGAGAGCTTTAGGCCCTGGAACTTATGATGGTAGGAATGTTACAAGTACGTTTATACCCGATCAATCTGGAGATATTAAATTAGAATTTAATACAGAATACAGATCTAAAATTTACCGATTTATATATGGGGCCACATTCATTGATGCCGGAAATATTTGGCTTTTAAACAATGATATATATAAACCTGGTTCCCAATTTACTAAAGATTTTATAAAAGAAATTGCAGTTGATATTGGTGTTGGTTTACGATTTGATTTCAGTTTTTTAGTTCTTAGAACTGATTTGGCTATTCCTATCAGAAAACCTTATTTACCTGACGGACAACGTTGGGTTATTAACGAAATAAATTTTTTTAGCGGTTCGTGGAGAAATGCAAATTTGATATTTAACTTAGCGATTGGCTATCCGTTTTAATCAATTGATAATGAATTATAAAGTCTTCAATACTTCATTCATGCTACGAACAGCATCTGCACTTTTGTTAAAAGCTGCTTGCTCATCGGCATTTAATTGGTAATCTAATATTTTTTCCCAACCATTTTTACCAATAGTAACCGGTACTCCTAAGCAAATATCAGACTGACCATATTCTCCGTTCAAACTAACACAACAAGTAAATAATTTTTTCTGATCACGAACAATGCTTTCCACCATTGCAGCTCCTGCAGCACCTGGTGCATACCAAGCGGATGTGCCTATTAGTTTAGTAAGTGTTGCCCCACCAACCATTGTATCATTTACAATTTGTTGTTGTTGCTCAGCACTTAAAAAATTTGTAACAGGTGCAGAGTTCCATGTTGCATATCTAATTAAAGGAATCATTGTTGTATCTCCATGTCCGCCTACTACAACTGCATTTAAATCAGAAGGGCTGCAAGCAAGGTGCTGACTTAATTGGTATTTAAATCTACTACTATCTAATGTACCACCCATTCCAATAATTCTATTTTTAGGTAAGCCCGTAGCAGTTAATGCTAAATAGGTCATCGTATCCATTGGATTACTAATCACTATAATGATTGCATTAGGAGAATGCTTCAAAATATTTTCGCATACTGTTTTTACAATACCAGCGTTGGTTCCAATAAGATCTTCTCTTGTCATACCCGGTTTACGAGGTATTCCAGAAGTAATTACTACAACATCACTTCCTGCAGTTTTTGCATAATCGTTGGTGCTTCCAACAATTTTAGTATCAAATCCAAGTAATGCAGCAGTCTGCATCATATCCTGTGCTTTACCTTCTGCCAATCCTTCTTTAATATCTAATAAAACCAACTCGGTACATAATTCTTTGCGGGCAATATTATCGGCACATGTTGCTCCAACGGCTCCTGCACCTACTACGGTAACTTTCATAATTATATTATTTAAATTGATTAATTGTAGAACGTTGAAGTTACAACCACAAGGTTACTTTTTGCTAATAAATTTGATTAATTCTGGCATTTCTACACCCATTTCCCAAGCTTTTAAGAATTGTTTGTTTTTATCATACAATGCTACAAATGGGGTAAACTTAACTTGGTAAAATGTAGGGATCATATATTTAGGATCTCTGCCCACTTTAATATTTGGGTATTTATTGAGTTTGTATTGGTAATAGAACTTTTTAATATCATCAAAATCACGATAACTAGCCCAGATAAATAATATATTTTGTAAACTATCAATTTTATTTACAATCTCCTTGGCTTCATGTTGACAATGACTGCATTCTGGACTGAAATATATAATCATTGTGTATTCGTAAGATGGGAGAGAGGCTTTTGTTAACCATGTACTATCTGTTTGCAATAACTTAAAATCTGGTAGTTCAGGGTTTTTTTGATAAGGTGGAATAGTATCTATTGGCGATTGTGCCTGTAGAGAATATGCTATAATAAACAAGCTAAAAATTAAAAAAATCTTTTTCATATAATAGGTATTTCTAAATCTTTCCATCTGCTTCCATCATTCTCATTTGCTTTGCATCTTGCAAAAAATCAGAAGCAAAAATAAAATTATTCAACAACTTATTTTTACTAAAAATAATGTCTTTGTTGGTTCCTTCCCATTGTTTTATACCCTGATCAAGATAAATAATATGGTCTCCAATTTCCATTACACTATTCATATCATGGGTAACAACAATTGTTGTGATATTGAATTCTACAGTAATCTCTTTAATTAGTTTGTCTATTACCAATGATGTTTGAGGATCTAAACCTGAATTGGGTTCATCACAAAATAAGTATTGCGGATTCAATACAATTGATCGTGCGATACCAACCCTTTTTTTCATTCCGCCACTAATTTCTGCAGGGTATCTTTTATGCGTATCAGTTAAATTAACACGCTCCAAAACTTCAGATGCTCTTCTTTTTTTTTCTGCTGTAGTCCAATTGGTAAACATGTCTAATGGAAATATTACATTTTGTTCAACCGTCATAGAGTCGAATAATGCATTCCCTTGAAATAGCATACCAATTTTTTGACGAAGTAGTTTTCTTTCTTTGGTGTCCATGGTAATGATATCCTGGCCATCATATGAAATCACACCATTTTCAGGATAAAATAAACCAACAATACATTTAGTGAGCACTGTTTTGCCACTTCCGCTGGCACCAATAATCAGATTGCATTTGCCAGTTTCCATTACAGCACTTATTCCATCCAAAATGGATCTTCCTTCAAAGCTTTTCTTTATATCACTTACTTCAATCATGAATATGCAAACTACTAATAAGTTATCAATTGATTACTATCTGATTTCTTAATAAATCCTCAAAAATATCTCTTTTACGAATCAAATGAATTTCGTTTTCTTTAATCATTACTTGTGCGGGCAAGTAACGTGAGTTATAATTACTACCCATTTCAAAACCATAAGCTCCAGCATTATCAAATACCAATAAATCGCCCTCTCTTACTTCATTCAATTCTCTATCCCAAGCAAATGTGTCAGTTTCGCAAATATTGCCAACTACTGCATACTTTTTTATACTTCCATTTGGGTTACTAATATTTCTAATTCGATGGAATGCTTCATAAAACATTGGTCTTATCAAATGATTGAATCCACTATTTACCCCCACAAATGTTGCAGCAGTATTTTCTTTAATTACATTAACAGTTGTAATAAAACTACCGCATTCACTTACTAAATATTTACCGGGTTCGAACCAAGTTTGAAAATCTTTTCCATAATGTGTTTTCAATTTAATGATTACTTCTTTTACTTTAGTTGATAATAATAAAATATCAGTACCAGTTTCATTATCATGATAAGGCACTTTAAAACCGCCCCCAAGATCTAGAAATTGTAATTCAGGAAAATGTTGAATTAAATCGAAAAAAATATCAGCCACTTGCATAAAAACAGCCACATCTTTTATTTCACTACCTGTATGAACATGCAAACCAGCAATGTAAATATTATGTGTTTTAATTAAAGCAAGAATGGAATCTAATTGTTCAATTGGAATTCCGAATTTGCTTTTCTCATGACCAGTAGATATTTTTAAGTTTCCACCAGCCATAATATTTGGGCGAAGTCTTATTCCTACTGGATAACTATGACCATATTGTTGTCCAAATTTTTTGAGATTAGAAAGGCTATCTATATTGATATTAAAACCTAATTCTACTGCCTCCTGAATTTCTTCAAAAGCTATCCCATTGCTAGTGTATAAAATATTTTTAGGATCAAAGCCAGCATGTAAAGCCAATTTAGCTTCATTGATAGAGCTACAATCTATATTGCATCCAAGTGAATGAATATGTTTGAGAATATTAATATTGGTAAGTGATTTGCAGGCAAAAAAGAATTTTGCATTTACATCTTTAAATGCGTTGGTTAAATTGAGGTACTGATCGGTTATCTTATCTGCATTGTAAACATACAATGGCGTACCATAGGTAGCTGCGATTGATGATAATTGTGAGTTGCTAATTGATAGGGGCATATTGTAAAGATAATAACCAAATTTATTATGGGTTATTTTCTTCTGTGGAATTATCGCTTTCTTCCTCTTTTTTAATAATTAATTCTCCTTCTTCATTTACTGCTATTTCAGAAACATCACCTTCAATGATTTCTTCTTCATGGGCTATAGAATCGGCAATAGGTTGATCTGTAAAGTCCTCCGGTTTTATTAAAGTTCCCTCCACCCATTGTTCTGCCAATACTTCCTTAATTTTTGGAAGGTCTGAAGTATTGTTTATTCCGAAATAATCCATAAAAGTTTTAGAAGTGGCATATATCAAAGGTTTACCTGGCATTTGCTCATTTCTTCCACTAATTAAAATGAGTTCTTTTTCTAATAGCTTTTGAATGCTATAATCTGTATTTACTCCACGGATAGCTTCAATTTCTCCTTTAGTGATGGGTTGCTTGTAAGCAATAATTGCCAATGTTTCTAAAGCAGCATTGGATAGTCGCTTTAAAAATTTATCCCCATTTAATTGGGCTATAGTTTTATGAAAATCTTTCTTTGTTAGAAATTGCCATCCGCCACCACTTTCACGAACTTCAAATGGGTAAAATTCTGAATCATATTTCTCCTGAATACCTTCTACTGCAGACTCTATTTGGTCTAAAGAAATACGCTCTTCTAAAAATCCGAAACTATTATTGATTAACTCAACAATATCTAATGATGTAAGTGGCTTTTCACTTGCAAAGATGAGCACTTCTATATGTGGTATAATCTCGCTTAGTTCCATGATAGAGAATTATGAATTATGAATTATGAGATATGATTTATGAATTATTAATGATACGATGATCTTTCATAACTCATTTAATTATCCTTGTAAAGCAGCAGCACCACTTACGATCTCCGTTAATTCAGTTGTAATGGCAGCCTGACGAGCTCGGTTATAACTGATTTTAAGCGACTTTAATAACTCGTTTGCATTCTCACTTGCCTTGTCCATTGCTGTCATTCTTGCTCCATGCTCACTTGCATTGCCATCTAATACGGCTTTAAATAATTGTGTGTTTAATATTTTTGGCATCAATTCTGCGATCAATTCTTCTTTTACAGGCTCAAAAATAAAATCTGTTTTTTTCTTACTTTCTAAATTAACCACTTTAGGGATAGGTAAAAATGCTTCGGCTGTAAACGCTTGTGTAGCGGCGTTCTTAAACTCGCTGTAAATAATTTCAACTGCATCAAACTCTTTGTTTTCAAAAGCCCTCATAGCAGCTTGTGCAGCTGTTTGAACAGATTCAAAATTCAAGTTTAAATAAATATCTTTGTAAGTAGGATTAGTTTTATACCCAGCTTTGGTAAGTGCTTCAAATCCTTTTTTACCAATATTCCAAATTTCAACATTGCCTTTTTTCCACTGTGCTTCGTATTTTTCTGCAACTGTTAATTTTGCTAGTTTAGCAATGTTAGCATTATAGCCACCACATAAACCCCTATCGCTTGTAATTACTATCAATAGTACTTTTTCTATAGTTCTTTCTTCTGCCAATGCCAAAGTCATTCCGCCGTCAATGCTACTTAAAATGTTGCTCAACATTTCTTGCAATTTTCTGGCATAAGGTCGCATCTGTGTGATGGAGTCCTGAGCTCGACGCAATTTTGCCGCACTAACCATTTTCATTGCTTTAGTAATCTGTTGAGTACTTTGTACACTTTTAATTCTATATCTAACCTCTTTTAATTGACCAGCCATTGTTTATTGGGTATAATGTTAGGAAAGGGATTGCAAAAGTAGCAGAAACTCTACTATTTTCCAATACAAACTTGGCATAATTGCTGCGAATGTGAATAGTTTAGCTTTATCATATAAAACCAATTGCCTAAACCGGTTCATTGGTCTCGTTCAAAACCTTACCTTTGCCGGCTCTTAAATAGGGTGTCAAATTGACTAAAAAGCAATTTTTGCACGCTGTTTGATAAGATCATTGTTCATATTATCGCTATTATTATATGTTGAAGTTTATTTCTAAGTTATTTGGAGGCAGTAAAAGTGAAAAAGACGTGCAAATTTTAATGCCTATTGTGCAAAAAACTAATCAGTTTTTTCAGGAATATCAAGCACTTTCTAATGATCAGCTTCGCGCTAAAACCATTGAGTTTAAAGACCGTATCCAACAACACTTAACGTCAATTGATGCGGATATTAATGCTCGAAAGGCTGAAGCTGATGCTTTGCCAGAGGCTGATATTCACAATAAAGATCTTATCTATCAAGGAATTGATCAACTTAAAAAGGAACGTGATCAACAAATTGAAGTGGCGCTTGCAGCAATTCAACCAGAAGCCTTTGCTGTAATAAAAGAAACTGCTCGTAGGTTTAAAGAAAATGAAACAATCATTTCAACGGCAACTCAACTTGATCGAGATTTAAGCGTTCGAAAAGAATATATTACCATTGCTGGATATCAAGTATCATTTAAAAATATATGGATAGCAGGTGGAGCGGCAGTTTTGTGGAATATGTTACATTATGATGTTCAGCTAATTGGTGGTAGCGTTTTGCACCAAGGTAAAATTGCCGAAATGGCCACTGGTGAAGGTAAAACACTTGTATCTACTTTGCCAGCATATTTAAATGCATTAGCAGGTGAAGGGGTTCACATTGTAACTGTAAACGATTATTTAGCAAAAAGAGATAGTGAGTGGAACGGAACCATTTTTGAATGGTTGGGATTAACCGTTGATTGTATCGATAAGCATGAGCCTAATAGTGAAGCAAGAAGAAAAGCTTATTTGGCCGATATTACTTATGGCACTAATAATGAATTTGGTTTTGATTACTTGCGTGATAATATGGTGCATAGTCCAGAAGAAATGGTTCAACGCAAACACCATTTTGCAATGGTGGATGAAGTAGATTCTGTTTTAATTGATGATGCAAGAACTCCTTTAATAATTTCTGGACCTATTGGTCATCAAACAGGCGAACAACAATTCTTTGAATTAAAGCCAAGGGTTGAGAAATTAATTGACGCTCAAAAAAGAGCAACACAAAATTTTTTAACAGAAGCCAAGAAAAAAATTGCTGAAGGAAACGATGATCCTAAAGATGGTGGATTGGCTCTATTCCGTGCCCACAGAGGATTACCCAAGAATAGTGCATTGATAAAATATTTGAGTGAGCCAGGAATGAGGGTGAAATTGCAAAAGACAGAAAATTTTTATCTGGCCGATCAGCAACGCGAAATGCCCAAAGCCGATGAAGAACTTTATTTCTATATTGATGAAAAAAATAATTCAGTTGAATTAACAGATAAGGGTATTCATTTAATTACGGGATCAGGAGAAGATCCAAACTTTTTTATACTTCCAGATATTAGTTTAACACTTGCCGCAGTTGATAAAGATGCTTCCTTAGAAGCAGATCAAAAATTGCATCAAAAAGAAGCAATCATAAATGAGTATGCTGTAAAAGCAGATAGAATTCATACCACTCAACAATTATTAAAAGCATATACTTTATTTGATAAAGACGTAGAGTATGTTGTTTTAGAAGGTGGCGTTAAAATAGTTGATGAGCAAACCGGTCGTATTCTTGATGGGCGAAGATATTCTGATGGATTGCATCAAGCGATTGAAGCAAAAGAAAATGTAAAAATTGAAGCTTCTACTCAAACCTATGCTACGGTTACATTACAGAATTATTTTAGAATGTACCATAAGTTGGCCGGCATGACGGGTACTGCCGAAACGGAAGCTGCAGAATTATGGGATATTTATAAGTTAGATGTTGTAAATATTCCAACCAATGTTATTGCAATAAGAAAAGATGACCAAGATTTAGTGTTTAAAACTAAGCGTGAAAAATTCGGGGCTGTTATTGATGAGATTCAACAACTTACTTTTTCTTATACCAATTTTAAATGCGAAGGTGATATAGATAAGAACGGAAAATTTATTCCTAAATTAGATTCTGTAGAAAAATTAATTCCCATTTTAGATGCAAAAGGAAATTTAATTCCTGAGCCAGATTCTATAACTGGTGAATTAAAAAATAAAACACCTCGCCCTGTTCTTGTTGGTACAACTTCAGTTGAAGTAAGTGAATTATTGAGTAGAATGTTGCGCCAAAAACAAATTCCTCATAATGTATTGAATGCTAAACAGCATGCACGAGAAGCCCAAATTATTGCAGAAGCAGGTTTGCCAGGTGCGATTACAATTGCTACAAATATGGCTGGTAGAGGTACCGATATTAAACTCGGGCCAGGGGTAAAAGATGCAGGCGGATTAGCAATTCTTGGAACAGAACGTCACGAATCTCGAAGAGTAGATCGTCAGTTGCGCGGACGTGCTGGAAGGCAAGGTGATCCTGGTTCTTCATTGTTCTTTGTTTCATTAGAAGACGATTTAATGCGCATGTTTGGAAGTGAGCGTATTGCGAAAGTGATGGACTTTGCAGGGTATAAAGAAGGTGAAGTAATTCAACATAGTATGATTACAAAATCTATTGAACGTGCGCAACGTAAAGTAGAAGAAAATAACTTTGGAATTAGAAAGCGATTGTTAGAGTATGATGATGTAATGAATAAGCAACGAACAGTAATTTATTCAAAAAGAAATCATGCATTATTTGGAGAACGCTTAGCATTAGATTTAGATAATGCAATGTATTCTGTAGCAGAGAGTTTGGTAAGTGCGTTTAAAGAACAAAATGATCATGAAGGTTTCCGTTTAGCGGTTATTGTAAATTTTGGAATTGATACAAAAATCAGTGCTGAGGAATTAAGTAAGTCGCCCGAAAATCAATTATCAGAAAAATTATATTCAGAAGCAGTAATTAATTATGAAAGAAAGAAACAGGATATGATGGTACAATCTGTTCCTGTTTTCAAAAATATAAAATTACAACAAGGTTTACAGGTTGATAATGTAATTGTTCCTTTTACTGATGGGAGAAGACAAATGCAAGTATTGGCTAACATGGATAAAATCCTGAAAACCAATGGTGGAGAGCTTTTAAACTCATTAGAAAAATCTGTTACACTTGGGTTTATTGATGATGCATGGAAAGAACATTTGCGTTCAATGGATGATTTAAAGCAGAGTGTACAAACTGCAACTTACGAACAGAAAGATCCATTGGTAATTTATAAAATGGAAGCTTTTGATTTGTTTAAGAAAATGGATGGTGAAGTAAATAAAGATATTGTTCAGTTTATTTGTCACGCTGCAATTCCATTATCGGAAGGAGATGAGTTAAAAGAAGGCCATCAAGCGAAAACAGATATGAGTCGCTTAAGCGCTAACAAAGAGGCAGTAGATGCAGCAGGAAAAGAATTTGGAGCAAATGACAATGATTATTATGATCCAACACCTGTTAAACAAGAACCTGTAAAAGTGGGACCAAAAATCGGTCGAAATGATCCTTGTCCATGCGGAAGTGGAAAGAAGTTTAAAGCCTGTCACGGTAAAGACGCAGCTTAATTTCAAATTTATGAAAATAAATCATTACATCGATCATACCCTGCTTAAACCAACAGCCTTAATTAGCGAAATTGAAAAACTTTGTGAAGAGGCAAAACAGTATGAGTTTGCAGCTGTTTGTGTTCCTCCTAATTTTGTAAAAAAGGCAAAAAGTTGTTTAGTAAATTCTACTATAAAAGTAGCCACCGTTATTGGCTTTCCATTTGGATATTCTGCAGTTGAATCAAAATTGGCTGAAGTGCTATTGGCAATTGTAGATGGAACTGATGAGTTAGATATTGTTGCAAATATCAGCGCTATCAAAAATGGAGATTGGGTTTATTTGGCCAATGAGATTAATCATTTAATGCCAATTATTAAGAGCAACAATAAAGTGATTAAAATAATCATTGAAAGTGGAGTACTTACTGATGATGAAATTATAAAATGTTGTGAGTTGTATGGTGTAGCAGGTATCGATTATTTAAAAACATCAACTGGATATGCCGAAAAAGGGGCAACTATAGAAGCAGTAAAACTATTTCGGTTGCATTTGCCCAAACATATACAAATAAAAGCTTCAGGAGGTATTAGAGATTATACTTTTGCGCAAGAATTGATTAATGCAGGAGCAACCAGACTGGGTTGTAGTGCTGGGATAGCTATAGTTACAGGGCAGCCCACCGAAAAATTAAGTAGTTATTGATGTTTTGCTAACTTTGCTTTCCTTTAATATATCTTTAAGTATGGGTTTTGTAAAATTAGTAAGAGGATTTACGATAATCATTTTTTTAATGTTGGGTAAAGTTGTGTGTGCAAATGATACTGTTATTGTAGTAAAAGATGCGCGTATGGATATACTATCTTCTAAGCAGGCACAAATTAATAAGCGCACTGCTATGATGACGAGCGCAGGTCTGTACAGAGGATTTCGAGTTCAAGTAGTAAGTTCAAGTAATAGGGATAATGCACAAAAAATTAAAACAGATCTGATGAATAAATTTCCAGATCATAAAACCTATATACTTTTTCAATCTCCCAATTTTAAAGTTCGAATTGGTAATTTTTTAAAAAAAGTTGATGCAGAAAAATTAAGAAAACAATTGAATAAATATTTTCCTCAAGGAGTTTATGTTGTGGAAGATACGATAGAATATTATCCTAAAGTGGAAGACCTTTTTTGATTTAACTTATATTAAATGCTCAACGAAAAAATAAAGATTTTAGCCAAACAATATGCGCCTGAATTCATTGAAGTAAGAAAACACTTGCATGCAAATCCGGAGTTGAGTTACCAAGAATTTAAAACAGCTGAATTTGTGAAGCAGCAGCTAACTCTAATGGGTATTGCATTTGAAGCAAAAGCAACTACTGGTGTTGTAGGAATTATTAAAGGGAAAAATGCATCTTCTAGAGTAATTGCATTAAGAGCAGATATGGATGCGTTACCAATTCGTGAAGAAAATGAAGTGCCATATAAATCAAAAAATGATGGTGTAATGCACGCATGTGGGCACGATGTTCATACAACTATTTTGTTGGGAGCTGCCAAAATTTTAAATGAATTAAAAGACGAATTAGAGGGAACTATAAAATTAATTTTTCAACCAGGCGAAGAAAGAAACCCTGGAGGAGCTAGCTACATGATTAAAGATGGAGCGTTGGAAAATCCGAAGCCTCTTGGTATTGTTGGGTTACATGTGCATCCTGGTTTAAATGTAGGTCAATTGAGTTTTAGGAAAGGAAGAGTAATGGCTAGTGCAGATGAAATTTTCATGACTATTAAAAGCAAAGGTGGTCATGCTGCTGCACCACATTTAACAGCAGATACTATTTTAATTGCTTCTCAATTAATTGTAAGTCTGCAACAAATTATTTCTCGAAATAATAACCCTACTTCACCATCTGTATTGTCTATATGTTCAATTCAAGGAGGTAATACTACCAATGTAATTCCTTCAGAAGTTAAGCTGATGGGAACTTTCAGGGCAATGGATGAAACATGGAGATACAAAGCGCATGAGTTAATCAGAAAACAAGCAATAGGTTTAGTTGAAAGTATGGGAGCAGAATTGGATTTACATATTGATGTAGGTTATCCTGCAGTTGATAATGATCCTGCATTTACAGATTCTGCATGGAAACTAGCAGAAGAGTTTATGGGGAAAGAGCATGTTGAAGAAACAGAAATGAGAATGGGTGCTGAAGACTTTGGATATTATACTCAAATAATTCCGGGTTGTTTTTATAGATTAGGAGTACGTAATGAAGCAAAAGGAATAGTAAATCAAGTACATACTCCCAAATTTGATATTGATGAAAACGCCATCGAAATAGGCATTGGAATGATGGCTTTCTTAGGTACGAACCTGCGGTAAATACCTGATTCCTTATAGTGTTTTAACTGATTTTTATTCAAGTTGACAATAACTCAGTTTCTTACTTTAGTTTTAAAATAAAAGCATGGAAACGGAATTAATCAAACAAAAAATATTCACAATCAGAACATGCAAGGTTTTATTAGATGCAGATATTGCTGCATTATATGGTGTAGAAACAAAGCGACTTAAAGAAGCTGTCAGAAGAAATAGAGAAAGATTTCCCGAAGATTTTATGTTTGAGTTAAATGCTGAAGAAACCTCCCTTCTAAGGTCGCAATTTGCGTCCTTAGAAGGGAGGGGTAAATATAGTAAGTATGCTCCCTTTGCCTTTACTGAGCAAGGGGTGGCAATGTTAAGTGGGGTTCTTAATTCTGAAAAAGCTATTCAGACGAATATAGCCTTTATGAGAGCATTCATTGCTATTAGACAGCATCAAGCAGATTATCCATATTTAGTTGCTCAGGTTGGAGAAATTAAGCAAACTACCCTTAATCATGGTGAACAGCTTAACCAAATTTATAATGCCATTGAGAACCTTCTCGATGAAAAGGCTGAACAGCAAACATGGGATAATCGAGAACTAATTGGGTTCATCAAATGAGTCTTTTATGCTATTTTTAATTTAAATTGTATTTTGCACTCCTATGTCTAAACAAAAAGATTTAAGAAGGGAGCAAGCATTAGAATACCATTCGAGTGGTCGCCCGGGTAAAATAGAAGTAGTACCTACTAAAGAGGCCAAAACACAGCGCGATTTATCCTTAGCTTATAGTCCAGGTGTAGCCGAGCCCTGCAAAGAAATATTTAATAATATAGAAGATGTTTATAAATATACCGCTAAAGGAAATTTGGTAGGTGTTATAACAAATGGTACCGCTGTTTTAGGGTTAGGTGATATTGGTCCGGATGCAAGTAAACCAGTGATGGAAGGTAAAGCAGTATTGTTTAAAATATTTGCAGATATTGATGTGTTTGATATAGAAATCAACGAAAAAGACCCAGAGAAATTTGTACAAATAGTAAAGGCATTGGAGCCAACATTTGGTGGTATTAATTTAGAAGACATTAAAGCGCCGGAGTGTTTTTACATAGAGCAGCAATTGAAAGAGCAAATGAAAATTCCGGTGATGCATGATGATCAACATGGTACTGCAATTATTAGTAGTGCAGCAATGTTGAATGCATTGGATTTGCAAAAGAAAAAAATTGAACGTGTAAAATTTGTAATCAATGGAGCAGGTGCAGCAGCAATGGCTTGTATTCAGTTATATGTTGCATTAGGGGCAAAGTATGAAAACTTTATTGTGTTTGATAAAGATGGAGTGTTGCACGAGGGAAGAACAGACTTAGGACCAATCAGAACAAAATTTGCTGTAAAGAAAAGTGATTGGACTTTAGATAAAGCAATGAAAGATGCAGATTGTTTTTTAGGGTTAAGTGTTGGTAATGTAGTTACACAACCTATGATTAAATCGATGGCAAAAAATCCGATCGTATTTGCTATGGCAAACCCAGATCCTGAAATTACTTATGATGCTGCAATTGAAGTAAGGAAGGATATTATTATGGCAACTGGAAGATCTGATTTTCCTAATCAGGTAAATAATGTGTTAGGTTTTCCTTATATATTCAGAGGTGCATTGGATGTTAGAGCTACACAAATTAATGAAGCGATGAAACTCGCTGCTGTAAGGGCTTTGGCTGAGTTAGCAAGAACAACCGTTCCAGACATTGTAAACATGGCTTATAATCAAACAACAATGAGCTATGGTCCAGAATATATTATTCCTAAACCACTTGATCCACGATTATTATCAACCATTGCACCTGCAGTAGCAAAAGCTGCAATTGCAAGCGGTGTTGCACAAAAAGAAATTACTAATTGGGATGCTTATGCATTAGAATTGAATAAACGTTTAGGTTTAGATAATCAATTAATTAGAGTAATTGGCAATAAAGCCAGAAAAGATCCTAAACGATTGGTATTTGCGGAAGCAGATAATATTAAAATTTTAAAAGCTGCAAGTATTGTTTATGATGAGGGTATTGCCTATCCTATTTTATTAGGCGACCCTATTAAAATTCATAAAATAGCAGAAGAGAATAACCTTGATTTGATGGATATTCCTATTATTAACCCTCGAAGCGAAGAAACCGAAGCAAAGCGAGAATTTTATGGTGAATTATTTTTTAATAAAAGGCGTAGAAAGGGGTTTAATCATTATGAGAGTATAAAAGTTATGAAAGATCGCAACCATTTTGGTTGTATGATGGTAGAAACGGGAGATGCAGATTGTATGTTATCTGGTTTAACTAAAAGTTATGCAGAAGCTATTCGTCCAGCTTTGCAAATTATTGGAACAGAAGAAGGAGTAAAAAAGATTGCAGGAATGTATTTATTACTTACTAAAAAAGGGCCTTTGTTTTTAGCAGATACTACAGTCAATTTTTCTCCAACTGCCGAAGAATTAGCAGACATTACTATGATGGTTGCTAAAGAGGTTAGAAGTTTTAATATTACTCCCCGAATTGCCATGTTGAGTTATAGTAATTTTGGTAGTAGCGATTCCCCTGAAGCCAAATTAGTAGCTGATGCTACTAAAATATTGAAGCAAAGAAATCCTTCATTAATTGTAGATGGAGAAATACAAGGAAGTTTAGCATTTAATAAGGAAATATTAAAAGATAATTATCCATTCAGTGAATTAGTTGATGAAGATGTGAATGTATTAATATTCCCAAATTTAACAGCGGGTAATGTTGCCTACAATTTATTAAAAGAAGTTGGTGGGGCAGATGCAATTGGGCCAATTTTACTGGGACTTAAAAAGCCAGTGCATGTACTGCAATTAGGTAGTACAGTTCGTAATATAATTAATATGGCTATAGTAGCAGTTGTAGATGCTCAGCTTAAATGTCGTGTAGATACCAATGAAGAAATTCAACGAAGTACTTGGTGGAAAAGAAGGAAAAAGGAAAAAAAATGATTCACTATTAATTAGTAAGTTGTTGTAGTTATGTTTTTATTGATTAATTTCAATTAAATAAATATTTTAGATTCTTAATTCAAAATTAAATGTCCACTTTTCTTCATCATTTTGGCGCATATTTGTTGATGTTAAAAGGCATGTTTACTAAGCCTGAAAACTGGCGTATGTATTGGAAGGAGTTTATGCATCAGTGTGTTGAAATTGGGTTTGGGGCATTGCCAATAGTAGTAATCATCTCTCTTTTTTTAGGAGCAGTAACAACTGTTCAAACTGCTTACCAGTTGGTGAGTCCATTAGTGCCTCCAACCACTATTGCTCAAATTGTTAGAGATAGTATGATTTTAGAATTATCACCAACAGTATTAAGTATTGTATTGGCAGGTGTTGTAGGAAGTAAAATTGCTAGTGAATTGGGAAATATGCGAATTAGTGAACAAATAGATGCGCTAGAAATTATGGGAATAAATACTAAAAGCTATTTAGTAATGCCTAAAATTATTGCTGCTTTAGTTGTAATTCCTTGTTTAATAGTTATTTCAGCTGTTTTAGGTATTTGGGGCGGAAGAACTGCGGGCAATTTAGCAGGCATTTTAGCAACCGATATTTTTGATACCGGACTGAGGCAAAACCTTAATTATTACAATATTAATTTCGCTTTGTACAAGGCATATACTTTTGCATTTATCATTAGTAGTATTTCTGCTTATTTTGGCTATAATGTAAAAGGCGGTGCTTTAGAAATTGGTAGAGCAAGTACAAGTTCTGTAGTGGTAAGTTGTATCTTAATACTTATTGCAGATTATTTGCTAGCTGCTTTATTATTGTAAGTTAAATGATTGAATATGAATCCAGAATTTGGTCGTTTTCTAAAACTCATTACAAACCCCTTTAAGTTTGCTTTATTTAAAATTGTAAAGTTGCCTGCGGCATTTGTAGCTGGTTTAAAAGTTGGAAAATTAACTTCTGAAGAAGCAATTATTTTAGTTAAGCATAGTTGGCTAAATCAAAATCCTTTTAAGTCAATGTATTTTGCAGTTCAACTGATGGCTGCAGAAATGAGCACTGGTTTATTTGCTGTTGGGCAAACCTATAAAAGAACTCCAGCGGTTAGTATGCTGGTAATTAAAGTTGAAGGGAAATTTCATAAAAAAGCAACAGGGTTAATTTCATTTACTTGTAAAGATGGAGCAAAAGTTGAAGCTATAATTGAAGAATGCATTTCATCTGGAGAGGGTAAAACTTTGGTATGCGATTCAATTGCTACTAATGAAAATGGGGAGGTTGTTGCTGAATTTTTGGTAACATGGAGTTTTAAATCAAAGATATCATGAAGATTACATTTCACGGAGCCGCAAGAATAGTTACAGGATCTAAGCATTTGATCACATTAAACAATGGTAAAAATATTTTATTGGATTGTGGAATGTTTCAAGGAATGGGAAGAGATACCATAACGTTAAATGAAACATTTGGATTTGATGCAAGTACTATTGACTATTTAGTTTTGTCACATGCACATATAGACCATTCCGGTTTAATTCCAAAATTGTACAAAGAAGGATTTAAAGGAATTATTTTTGCAACTCCTGCAACAAAAGAGCTAGGTGCAATATTATTAGAAGACTCAGCTGAAATTCAACGCGATGATACTAGGTATATTAACAAAAAAAGAGCAAGGCAAGGACTGCCTCCTTTTGAGCCATTATATGATTTAGATGATGCTAAAGAGGTATTGAATTTATTTAGTAATGTTGATTATAATATATGGACTGCCATTGAAGATGGAGTAGAATTAAAGTTTACTGATGCAGGTCATATTATTGGAAGTGCTGCAGTACATTTAAGAATTAAAGAAAACGGAAAAACAACAAGAATTACATTTAGTGGAGATGTTGGAAGATACAACGACGCTATATTAAAGTCACCTGCTGAATTTGATCAAGCAGATTATATTATTTTAGAAAGTACTTACGGCAATAGATTACATGATGATATTCATGGGAATGTAGACGCGCTAGAGCAATGGATTAAACATACTTGTATTGATAAGAAAGGGAAATTAATTATTCCTGCCTTTAGTGTTGGTAGAACCCAAGAATTGCTCTATGCACTTAATCAACTTGAACTTGAAAATAGACTACCTGCTGTGCCAATTTATGTAGATAGTCCTTTGAGCAGAGAAGCTACTGCGGTATTGAAAAAATTCCCTAACTATTTCAATAAAAAAATTCAAAAAATAATGCAGCAGGATGCTGATCCATTTGATTTTAAAGGTTTAAACTTTATTAAAACAGTTGATGAAAGCAAACAATTAAATGAAACTGATCAACCATGTGTAATTATATCGGCAAGTGGTATGGCAGATGCTGGACGTGTGAAACATCACATAAAGAATAATATTGGACACAGTAAAAACACCATTCTAATGGTAGGATATTGCGAACCTCGTTCATTAGGTGGAAGGCTAATGCGTGGTGATAAGGAAGTGAAAATATATAGTGAATTATTTGAAGTTGTTGCTGAAATAGGTAAAATGCTCAATATGAGTGCTCATGGCGATTACGATGATCTTTGTCAATTTTTAGCCTGTCAAAATTCTAAGCTAGTTAAAAAACTTTTTTTAGTGCATGGCGATTATGATGTGCAACAAGATTTTGCCAAAAAGTTACATAAAAAAGGCTTTGATGTTATAGATATCCCACAAATGCACCAAGAGTTCAAACTGGATTGATAAAAATTACGTAACTTATACGTTATATATTTATAGATGTTACAATATTCAACCTTAACATTACTTCGGTTTCATTTCTCCTTTTTTCTAATGCCGGTTTATTGGTTTGCATTAAGTATTCAACATCATATTGACATAATTAAGGCAATAATGCTTTTCGTAATTCTTCACGTATTGGTGTACCCGTCTAGCAATGGATATAATAGCTATATGGATAGAGATACTGGAAGTATAGGCGGTATTGAAAACCCTCCAGCACCTTTAAAAGAATTATTTGTAGTTTCTGTTGTGATGGATATTTCAGCTATTCTATTATCCTTTTTTGTTTCACCATTAACGACTTTATTACTTTCTGTATATATAATTTTTTCTAGGTTATACAGTTATAGAGGGGTTAGATTAAAACAATATCCTATCAGCGGATATTTAACTGTTATTTTAAACCAAGGCTCTTTGGTTTTTGCAATGATTTATTTAGGTGTTGGAGATGGCGCTTCAGGTTTACCTTATAATCCATTAATTGCAGCTGCTTTTTTAATCGGTGGTTTTTATCCAATCACTCAAATTTACCAACATGATGCAGATAAGGCAGATGGTGTAAATTCAATTTCTCAAATGCTTGGCAAAAGAGGGACTTTTATTTTTTGTGCAATTGTTTATGGTTTTGCTTTCACCCTCTTGTTTATTTATTTTGAACAGTTAGATCAACTTAATTTTTTTTATATTTTACAACTATTTTTTATTCCAGTTGTAGTTTATTTCTTAAAATGGGCAATTCAAGTATGGAAAGATGCAAGCAAAGCTGATTTTAAACACACGATGCGAATGAACTGGGTTGCCTCAATTTGTTCAAATGCTGGATTTTTATCATTATTAATTTTACAACAACGTGGCTGATATTATTTCTATAGCAACATCATCTCCAACATACAAACATTTGCAATCCGATATTCTTTTGTTTATGCAAGAGAACTATTTGCTTGATGTTGGCGGAAAAAGGAAACTTAAATTTTTATATGATCATAGTGGTATCAATACTAGGCACTCTGTAATTCCAGATTATAATATTGCTTTAGAAAAAAATGGATTCATTCCAACTAATCCTTCCGATCCTTTTCCTACTTTAGAAACCAGAATGCAAATTTTTGAAACAGAAGCATTAACATTATCTATTGAAGCTATTAAGAGGTGTATTGATGGTTTTATTGATGTAAAATCTGTTACGCATTTAATTACAATTAGCTGTACTGGAATGAGCGCACCTGGGTTAGATCTTCAGTTAATGCATTCACTCTCATTGCCTAGTAGCATTTTTAGGACTTCCATTAATTTTATGGGTTGTTATGCTGCAATTCATGGATTAAAGCTTGCTAAAATGATTTGCGATAGCACCCCTAATTCAAATGTAATTGTTGTTGCAACTGAATTATGTACGTTACACTTTCAAAAAGAGTTTACTGATGATAATGCAGCTAGTAGTTTACTTTTTGCAGATGGCTCTGCTGCTATTTTAATTAGTAACTGTTTAAATAATTATCCAAAACTTACCCTTAAAAACTTTTATTCTGAAGTAGTAGAAAAAGGGAAAGCCGATATGGCTTGGAATCTGAGTAGTACAGGATTTTTAATGACCTTAAGTAGTTATATTCCTCAATTAATTGAGGCTGATATAGAAGAATTAATTCAGAAAGCTTTACAAGTTAATCAGCTTACTATTAGTGATATAACACATTGGTGCATTCATCCAGGTGGTAAACGCATACTCGATTTAGTGCAACGGAAAATGAAGCTTAGCAATGATGATTTACAATATGCCAGAAAAGTTTTATTCAATCATGGCAATATGTCTTCTCCAACAGTATTGTATGTTTTAAAAGAAATTATGGATAATATTGAAGAACAACCTGCAACTATTGTGGGAATGGCCTTTGGCCCTGGTTTAACTATGGAAACATTTACTGCAGCTAAAAATTAATGCCTTTAAAGCGATCATATCAATTAGAGTTGTTAGACCAAGCGGAAATTCCATTTGCGGATATCTTGCTAAATATGCAAGAGCTCAATACAATCAATACACTACTTGGTGGGCATACTATTACTGTAAACGGATTTAAAAAATTATTGGGTGATCGTAAAAAAATTTCAGTTTGTGAAATTGGTTGTGGGGGTGGAGATAATTTATTGGCAATTTTAAAATACTGTAAAAAAAATAAGGTACACGTTAAGCTTATTGGAGTTGATTTAAAGCAAGAGTGTATTGATGTTGCAACCAATAATCCATTACTTAAAGAAAATACTTTATTCATCAGTAGCGACTATTCATTGGTTCAGTTTCAAGAAAAACCAGATATTATTTTTTCTAGTTTATTTTGTCACCATTTTAATGAAGAGCAATTGGTAAGTCAATTACAATGGATGCAAAGCAATGCTTTAGTTGGTTTTTTTATTAATGATTTGCAAAGGCACTGGCTTGCTCATATTTCAATTAAAATATTGACACAACTTTTTTCAAAGTCCTATTTAGTAATAAATGATGCTCCTTTAAGTGTACTTCGTGGGTTTATAAAAAGTGAGTGGACAACGATTTTTAAAAAAGCGTTGATTGAGCAATTTAACATTCATTGGAAATGGGCTTTTCGTTATTTAATTATCTATAAACATGCTAAGTAGATGAATGATTTGTATGATATTGGAGTTGTAGGCGGTGGTTTGGGTGGATTAACATTGGCCATCCAAGCAGCAAAGCAGGGGTTTTCTGTTGTGTTGTTTGAAAAAGAACAATATCCATTTCATAAGGTTTGCGGCGAATATATTAGCAAGGAAAGTTGGAATTTTCTAGAGCGTTGTGGTGTTCCGCTGAGCGATTGGAACTTACCACAGATTAGTAAGTTATCTATTTCTGATAATATAGGTGACCAATATAATTTTCAATTGCCTTTAGGTGGATTTGGAATAAGTAGATATAAGTTAGATAATACTTTGTATGAAATTGCAGTAAAGCTTGGTGTAAAAGTGTTCGTTAATACCAAAGTAAATGATGTTTATTTAAACAAAGACGAATTCGTTATTAGTACTGATGATTTTACAAGCAATGCAAAAGTGGTTGTTGGTTCTTTTGGTAAAAGAACCAACCTAGATGTAAAATGGAAAAGAAATTTTATACAAAAGAAGCCAAGTAAAATTAGTAACTATATAGGCGTTAAGTATCATCTTAAATATCCTCAACCAATAGATACTATTTCTCTTCATAATTTCAACGATGGTTATTGCGGCATTTCAGCAATTGAAGATGGTCAATATTGTTGTTGTTATCTTACTACGGCCAATAATTTATCTAGTTCGGGAAATTCAATTGAAAGGATGGAAAAAGACTTGCTTTCTTCTAACAAGCAACTAGCACATATTTTTTCAACTGCTGAAATTTTATATAAACAACCACTTACTATTTCTCAAATTAGTTTCGAAAAAAAAGAGCAAGTAATTAATCATATACTTTTTGTTGGAGATGCTGCCGGATTAATTACGCCACTTTGTGGTAATGGTATGAGTATGGCTATGCACGCAGCACAATTGGCACTAATTCAAATAAAACGTTTTTTGCAGAATGAAATTAGTCGCACCGAAATGGAAAAAGCGTATAGTAAAAGTTGGCAAAAGCAATTTGCTTTTAGAACTGCAACTGGTAGGGTAGTGCAAAGGCTTTTTGGCGGCGCAAGTACTGGATTTTTTTTAAAAGTGATGAATAAATTCCCTTTTATTGCTACTAAGCTAATTCAACAAACCCATGGTAAGCCTTTTTAATTGATAGTAAAATTGCTTATTCTTTTCTATCTTGTAATCCAATTAAACTCATATTCTAAAGGAGATTTAATAGTGGTGCGTTCTGCTACTCTTCTAAATCTATCTGGTAATGCCATTAAATAGTCTCTAGCTTTTTCTGCACTGCCATTTAAACCTGTAATATTACTAATATTCCATTCCTTAATTAGGCTTTCAAGAATATCGGTATAATCAATGGTAGTATATACTCCAAGGCGTTGAGCTGCATCACTAAAATGAGAAAAAGTAGTACCAATTTTTTCTCCCTGTTGACGAAGAAAGTGAGCAGGCATTACAATTTTCTTTCTCATCATATCTTCAAAAGCCAACATCATTTCACTTGAATCTATCTCAAATATTTTGGAAATAAAACTTTTGTAAGCTTTTGCGTGTCTAGCTTCATCAGCGGCAATTACTCCACATATTTTTGATAATTGATTATTGCCGTGTTGTTTTGCTAAAGTGGCGGTTCTTCTGTGAGAAATATTGGTGGCCAATTCTTGAAATGAAGTATATACAAAATTTCGATATGGATCTCTTGCACAACCTATTTCCATTCCATCAGCAATTAAATGTTGTGCACTTATTTCCATCTGTCGCATATTAACTCTGCCAGACAGATAAATATATTTATTTAGTAAGTCGCCATGACGGTTTTCTTCTGCCGTCCACATACGTATCCATTTACTCCAACCTTCTCTATTAGATTTGCCAATACCTTCAATATCCATTAACCAAGTTTCATAAGTTGGCAAAGCTTCCTCAGTAATAACATTACCTACCATAACAGCTAAGTAGTCGTAAGGTAGTTCTTTACATTCTAATTGTAACTCCTTTACTTCAGCAAGAAAATTTTCGCTGCTACTATCAGGCAAAAAATCAGAAGGTTGCCAATTCAAATCAATTTTGTTCAAAAAAGAATCAACTATTTCATCCATTTTTTGCTCCAAAAACTGCATTACTTCTATTCGACTTTGATTCAAACTCATGCTCTATGTGTATTTTTAATTAATCAGGTTACGAAATTACGATAAACACCAAGGGAAAATTATATTATTATTAAAATACGATAAATTAACATATCTCAATTTACCCATATCATTAACAAAGGCTTTTAATTTTTGTTTACTCACTCGAGCAAGCCCGGTTCGTAACAAAATGTTAAACGCCTCTTCAACTTCGTTGAAAAGGCGTTTGTAGCCGGTACGGTTTTGATTTAGCGAAATATTAGCTCATATTAGTTAATATTAGCTTACCTAAATATGTTGTAAATCAATATATTGTGAAAATCGGATCATATTTGCTGTTAATAGGTTATCAGAAAACTGTATCTCAAACTGTAACCTTAAATTTAAAAATAACAGCAATGGCAAAGATCAATTATTACCTTAAAGGAGTTCCTTCCTTGGAAACTATGAACCAATTGCAAAAACAGGATAGAGCCCTCTATTCTGAACTGCTTTTTCAGCAACGACCAATTATTTGTTCTATTTCTTTTGATGGTAGGCGAGAAATCGTTACAACTGGAATTTCTAGTTGTCTGCAATATTGGGATTCCAAAAGGCAAGTGGTTAAATCTGGAAAAGATGCCCCTATGAATCGGAAAATAATAAATGAAACATTAGAAGAGAAAAGGAAGTATGTGAATAATTTATTAGAGGAATTCCAAATTCAAAATAGATATCTCGAAAAAAGGAAATTAGCTTCTATTTTTAAAGATGAAAAATTGGATGAAGAACTGAATACACTTGAAGCTATTTTCAAAAAGTTTAAATCTGAGCATAAAACTTCGAAAGGATTTAAAGTGAAATATAGGTCTGAACAGAAATACACAACCCTTATGAATCAGATGAAAAAATTTCAGGGTGATGAAAAATTTATTCCTATGAGAATTAATAATGATTGGATAAGTAGATTCAGAATTTATTTACAAGATCGGGGTATAAATGATAATACTGTAGCAAAGTATATTACAAACCTTAAGACGTTTAAAAAATTCCTTTTTTCAATAGGAATTAAATTGCCTGCAGAACTCGAAAACGAGAAAGCAATTGAAAAGGAGCAGATAGTTAATATATTAGAAATGAAGGAGATTGAACTGTTAGAGCAATTTGATTTTAATAACAGCTGTTTGGCGGAAATAAAAGATGTTTTTCTTTTTCAGTGCTATACTGGTCAACGTTATTCAGACATCGAAGGAATAACAAGAAATTGTATTACTACAAAAGATGAATATACCGTATGGTTGCTAAGTAGCCAGAAAACGGATGATAACTTAGTAGTGCCATTAAATAGAAAGGCAATTGAAATCTTGAATAGATATAAGAAACTTGATACACCATTGCCAAGATTTACTAATCAATATTTCAATAAAATGCTTAAAGAAATGGCACGAGTAGCGCAACTAAATAGGACTGTTAAGCTTGTGTATTTTTATAATAATAACAAGAAAGAAGTAACAATGCCTTTACATAGAGCTATCACATCGCATATTGCACGAAAAACATTTATATCATTAAGTACGCAAAAAGGAATTCCTGAACGGTTTGTGCGTGATGTATCAGGCCACAAGACTGAGAGAAGCTTTAAAAGATATTTAAACTTGGGCAATTCACATTTGGATGCAATTTTGAAGGCATGGAATTAGGATTACCTTAAATGCACAAAATAATATTCAGACCATCAAATAAACACCAAATAAAACTGGACAATTAACTATTTTTGTTATATGAAAAAGAAGCTACCCATCACAAAACAGATTGAAACCGCTATAAATGGTTTCGCTGTAGGACATGTCTTTTCTTTTCACGATTTTAG
>Ga0209702_10003466_pt1 | contig 24777 bp, 25 predicted proteins | sample FRY01_FD_187210 | JGI IMG/M metagenome (GOLD analysis project Ga0209702, IMG submission 187210) | Freshwater microbial communities from Lake Fryxell liftoff mats and glacier meltwater in Antarctica - FRY-01 (SPAdes) (version 2) | ecosystem: Environmental > Aquatic > Freshwater > Ice > Glacier... | reverse complement strand
CAGCGTCTTGCCAGTGTTCACTGCAATCTCCCCAAGTTGTCAACCTAGGGAAACTACCAAAAAATGAGCAATCAGATTTCAAATCGGCACCAAACAAAATCGCCCGCAAACCCGCGCCAGTATTGGCGCTTCTCCGTTTCGCGGCCTTATTGACCGGACAGTAGTGAAGCCTTCTCCCAGTTGTTCGAAGCTGCTGCTACTGGTGCCGCTGGTGGATCGAAGCGATTGCGACTTGCTCACACCCCGCGTGAAAGCCTCGGTAAGACTGGCCGAGCGTTGCTGGGATGCCGATATGGCTTCAGTTCGCGCCGCGTCAGCCTGCTGACTGGCTTCGGTCACTTCCTGCTGCGAGACACGCATGGACACCACGCGCGATGCAAAGCCCTGGTTGCGCAGGACGCTGACGGCCGCGCGCCCGGTCAGTGCGCTGGAGGTCACGGTGTTTCCGCTCAGGTCGTTTTGTACGCTGCCCATGAAGGCGGAAGTGCGGTTGGGTGCGAGCTGTGTCTGGTCCATGCTGACATTGCCTAGACTCAGGTTTCCGGTGGCGGCATTGCCAGTGGCACTGGACAGACTTCCCTGCAAACCGGATAGGCCACCGACAAGGGCGGTTCCGAGGGTTTCCATGCGCTTGAGCGCGGCCCAGGCGATAAAGGGGATGCTGATCGCCAGATAACCCACAACGGCTTCGGCGGAGATCGCTCTGGAGTAGATGCTTGACGCCGTCAGCAAGGACAGTGCCTTTGCGCCAGAGCCCAGATCGGCTGCGGCAGCCAGGTCGTAGGCTGCGTAGATGGAGGCCATGTAATTGAGGATTGCGAACAGGGGTGGCCAGAGCTGAATCCAGATGAGTAGCAGTGCGTATCCCTTGAGTGCGAGCATGGTCTCGCGTCCGCTGCTGAGCAGGAGCAGCAGCACGAACAGCGGGAACATCGCGTAGGTGATCGCCTCCACGACATTGCGAAACACCGGCAGGGCCTGCTCGGCCACCTTGCCGTAGTTGAGCCATGACGCGTTTTGCTGGGCGATGGCCTGCGCGCGGCCGACCGCGAGGACCATGGCTGCCGGGTCATTAGCCTTCTGGCCGGCGAGTTTGGCTGCGTCATCCATCGCGTTGAGAACGGCATTCTGGCGGATGATGTCCGCAGCGCTGGCGGCGGCATCGGCCAGGCTGTTCTTGAGATAGGCCTGCTGAATCTGCGAGGCGATCACGGCCGCTGCGGCAGCGCCCGGCAAAGTGGGATTGACCTGAAAAGCCAGGCGACCTTCGATGCGCTGAATCTGGGCGGGCAAGCGGCCGTTCAATGCGCGGTAGACGTTGGGACAGGTATCAACGGTGACGGTGCCCAACTGGCTCACTGTAGTGAATCGCGCGGGGTTGGGCGTGGCCATCAGGGACCAGACATCGGCAGCGCGGCTGAAGGTTGTTGGATCGAGCGTTCCGTCGATCAGGTCGTAGCTGGTGCAGTTGTGGATGAAGTTGACAAGGTCGGTGCGAAACGCAGGGTCCTGGAACACGACTGCGCCGGTCTCGCGCACCATCCGGTTGCCAAAGACCAGGCCATTCTTCTGGTAGGCGAACTCGGAGGGCAGGGCGCCGGCGCCGGGGATGACCTGGAAGGCGGTCTCGAACAACTCGGTAAGGGTCTTTCCGATCGTGCTGGTGATGCTGCCCAGCGCTGCAATGCCCAGTGGCACGTTGTCGACGATTTTGACGGGCGAGCCGCCGGTCTTGTCGACGATGCCGACAGTCACCTTGGGCACCACCAGCACAGAGAAGACCAGCACGACGGAGGCCAGCCACTTCCAGCCCTGGAGCTTTTCCGGGGCAAAGGCGTAGGCGAACAAGGCTGCCAGGAAGCCGCAGGCAGTGACCGCAGCGATGACGGACCGGTAGTCGTTTGAGGCGTGAATGGCTGCTGCGGCGTTGAAGATGCCGAACAGGCTGTCCACATTCTGGTAGGCGTAGATTTCCCACATGGCTGTAGTGCGCCGTCGCAGGTTAACGCGTAAAGCTAGCCGCCTGTTGACCCAGCATGTCGATCACGTGCTGGGGCAGGCTGCTGCGCAGCTGGCGCTCTAACTGCTCCAGGTGGCTGGATACGGCCCGGAATGAGCCGACTTTTTGGTACAGCAGGCTTTTCTCCTGCGCCAGGTGGGCCAACATGGCCTGCGCGCGCTGGCGTATCAGCTGGGCCTGGTCGCGCTGGTGTTGCTGCAGCGTGTAGTCTTTGGCCAGGGCTGCCAGGCCCAGTCGCAGGTTGCGTTCCAGGAAAACATAGGCGTAGTCGGCCGCGATCACGTCGCGGTATTGCGCGATCAGGTTGTCCGCCAGGCCCGAGCCGGGAATGGTCGAGCCGATCGAGAGCATCCGGTATACCGGCTCGGTGGTCTGGTTCACGAATCCGACTTCTGCAGAGTCGTTGGGGATCGCGGTACGGCTGGCTATCTTGTCAGCGATGGAGCGCATCAGCGCTTCCACGCGCGCGGTGAAAGGGGTGTGGTTGTAGTTGGTATTGAGACTCACGCCATCGCAAAGGGCGTAGTTGTTGCATTGCAGCAGGTGCTGGACCACGTCTTTGCCGTTGCCAGCGGCTTGTCCGTAGAGCAGCTGGCTGATGGAGGTGAGTGTGGGGGCGATGGGATCGGGATCCCGGCCGGAGTCCTCGGGGTAGAAGATGACGGTGCCAACCATGCTCATGATCAGCTCGCGTTCCTTGTCGTCCAGGTAGGCGCCGGCCGATTGCAAGGCACGCCAGGTGAGGTTGCCCACGAAGGGTGCCTTGTTGCGGATGCCGGCGTCCTCGGACTTACGTGCGCTCGCCAGGATGCTCGGCCGGTCAACCGCACACCGCCTGCGGGCGGCATCGCGGTCGCTTTCCAGACCCAATTCAACTGCAAGGTCCGCACAGGTTTCGTGTGAGCTGTAGCCTGCAGCGTCGGCAGCCGTGCTGACGATGGCTTTGGCGGTCTCGCAGGAGTTGATGCGGGCATTGTTGATCCAGGTCTCCAGGCCCTTGGCCCACTTGGTCAAACCTCCGAGCAAGGGAGAGACGGACTCCAGAGCGAGCTGAAAGGCGATGCCCGGCAAGGCAGCCGTGATGTTGCGCAGCATGTTCTTGAATTCGGTCGCAGAGATGTGGCTAAAGCTCCCGCCAAATACGTCGATGCCGCCGCAGCCGGCCTTGGCATTGGGGAACTCGATGGCGGCCAGCTGGTAGACCTTGTTGGGTGCGCGCATCATGAGACTGCCGCCGCTGTAGGTGTTGAAGGCTTGCCCACGAAATGCGCCTGGCGCCGTGTAGTTTCCGATGGCGCCCAGGTTGTTGAACATGGTATTGACCTCGGCGTTGAGGTCGCCGGCATGCAGGGGCACTGTGGTCAATGCGATGCTGGCGCACACCACCAGACTGACGGAGGTGCGCGGACCTTTCTTTTTCATCGTGTGCTCCTGGCGATATATTGGAGTGGGAGGCTGCTGGTTGTCAGTGTTCCGGGAGTTGCGGCTGGCCCGGTACTTGCTGTAGCCACTTGCGTGATGCGTTCGAGCAACTGCGACTCGGACAGGATTCCGAAGCCAATCGGTGTGATCTGGCCCGTGAAGGGTTGGGCCAAATACACCGCCGGGACCTGGGTGACCTGCAATGTCGTGGCGATTCCGTTGTCGGCTCTAGCGTCGGCAAATCCAGGCAGGGGTCCACCGTCGATGCTGACGGCCACCACCCGGATTCCATGGCGATCGCGAAACGCCTGCAGCACGGGCGCGAACGCGTGGCAATAAGGGCAGTCAGAGCGGTAGAAGAAGAGCAAGACATGGTCTTGGCCCAAGCTTGAAATCGAGGTTGAGCGCTCGTTAAATTGCTGGCGCTCGAACACTTCGAGGGCTTTGGCTCCCACAGGTCGGCCCTGCAGGGTCGGGTCGAGTTGTGGCGTGGACCAGGCCACTTTCTGTGCCATGTCGGCAAATTCAGAGGCTCGCGCGACGACGCGTGACTCGATCTCCATGTAGCGGCGTACGTTGGCTTCGATGGGTCGCATGATGGCAATCGTGCGGGCCTCTTCCAATGCCTTTTGCAATTGCTCGAAGGCCGCTATCTCGGGTGGGCGTGCCGCTGGAACTGGGGGCGGCGCCAATGTCGCGGTGGGCTGCACGGTCGGGTTGCTTTTTGGCGGGAGACTGCGGCTCACGCGGGTCGGACGGGTCGGGCGCGGCTGCGGTACCTCTTGGACGGGCTGCTCATAGAAATGCCAGCCGCGCCAGGTGTCTGACCAATAGAGCGGCGGCGTGTCCTGGGCGCTGCAGGCCAGGCTACCCATCCACAGGCTTAGCGCAGCCAGTGGCCAACGGCGGATGCAATGTTTCATCTTTGAGCGCATGGCAGCACGTCAATGCAAGGAGGTCGGGGGCTCGCCGCTGAGGCAATAGTCGATGCCGAACTTGATCGACTGGCGACGCGCTCTGTCCGCGTCAGGCAGCCATACGCCGTCCTGCCAGAACATCACCTGCAGCCTGGCGCAGCCGCTTTGCGCGTACCGGCGCTCGGTGCGCACATCAATATTGATCGGTGACTGCGCCTGAAAACGACGGCTGATGGCGTCGGCGCTCTCCCCGGTCAGTACACCGTTGGCCTTGCCGTCATTGGCTTGCAGGGCCTGGCGCATCAGGATTGACGCATCGGTCACTGGAAAGCGGGGGACATCGGTGGCCCACGCTGAAAGTGAATGGGACAAGCTGAGCGCAATCGATAGGGTCATATGGGATAGGCTCAGGTGCCGGGTGGTCGGTGCGTGGATGTTCATTGGCATTTGCCTTTGCCGTAGTAGCAGTCAGTTGCGCGTTGCGTTGCGCGATTCACGATCGACTCGTGGGTCGGTAGCGTCGGAACGATGGATGCGTAGAACTCGCTCAAATCCATCTTGGAGAAATCCAGTACCTCAAGCTGTGCCAGTGTGAAGCCCGAACAGTCCGGGCCCGCAGGGCTGCCCCAGCCGCGGCCAATCTGCGAGCGACCCTGTTCGTTCACGATGCGGGCGAGCACGCTGTTAAAGCAGCATTTGCCGGTCGTGTGCTCGATGCACGAGACGCAGCGCCCGAGAATTCGAAGGCACGATGAGCAGTAACTTCCCAGGGTGTGGCACAGCTGCGCTCCCTCTTTCATTGCAAGACGTGCCTCCGATGGGTTGCACGAAGCCAGCGACATGACGGCGTACATCACCACCGATATGGCCAGTGACCAGGGGTCAAAGGCGATGACCATGCTCTGCGTTGAAAGCAGAACCGATGAGCCGGCCGGGAGCGCCGTGCCGTTGACCGCCACCGTGACACCGTAACTGGTGAAGGAGCCGCTGAATCCGCCGTTGGCAAGCAGTGCCGACAGGCCCTGTGTGACGAAAGCGCGGTTGTTGGCGTTCATCAGGATGTCGAAAACCAGGCGTGATCCAACTCCGAAGGTGCCGCGGTTTGTCATGCCGGTACCGGAGGCGTCGGTATCGCAACAGTTCTTGAACAGTCGGTCGCGGCAGCTGTTGGCTTCGCCCTTGAAAACCTGCATGGTGTCCGTGTCGAGATAGACTGCAGCCTCGCGCGCGGCCTCCAGCAGGGACATGGAGCGGGCGAAGTCGCCGTCCTTGGTCGACTGGGTGTCAAAGCAATTTCCCGCAATGCAGAACACGTTCGCCGGGCAGTTGGCAACTGACACGGTCTTTGATGGGGCAAGCGGACACGCATATTTGTTTTGCGTGACGGCGCAGCTGCCATCCTCAGCGTTTGTTTGCAGGCAGGCGGAGCCAACTAGCCTGCATCCTGCGGCCTTGAGTTCGGGACACGAGTCGGTATTGGTGTCCTGGGGGCAGAGCATGGACGTCTCGTAGCGCCAACAGGCACGCGTGACTTCGGCGCCATCGACCAGCCGGGCGGTCGGCCCGTCCACACAACGCGGCGAGCCCGTCACCTGGCAGCGGGCCCTGGTGGCCAGGGTGGGGCATTGTTCTTCCCATTGGTCACTGGTGGCAACTGCCGTGTGCGGCCTCTCATAACGCAGTCTCATCTGCGCGATGGCGCCGAACGCCGGGTTGACTTGCCAACCAACGATGGCGCGCTGCCCGTCGGGTATCCAGAACCCGTAACCGGAGCTGCCCACTGTGTCGCGTCCGTAATAGGGCGTCGGTGTCGGAGATGACGACCAACAGACTTGGCTGTCCAGCGCCGTTGTGGTGAAACCGTCGTCGCGGTTGCCGGTCAGATTGACGATGGTGTTGCCCTGTTGGGTGCCAGTGGGGCAATCGGACAATATGCTCAGGAATGGCAGCACCGTGGTGCAGCTCAGGTCCCCGGCGTCGCCAAGGCTTCCGGTGCACGTTTTGCGCTCCTCAGCGGCGAGCAGGGCGGTGACATCGCATGTGTCCCCCGTGCACCGGGTATCGGCCACCCATACGGCGCGCCGCTCGAGGTCAGGAATGGTCGCGATTTTCTGGGGGAACACTCGGGTGGCGGTCATGTCCACGTCGACGTAGGCCAGCGCGACCCCAGCATCGGTGACCCGCAGATGTTGTTGTGTGGCCGGGCGGTCCGGCACACACTGTGCATCCAATCCAGTCGATCCTGATTCGGTGTGAGCGAACCATTCTCCTGGTGTACAGCTGCTTTGGCGCGTGACGGTGACCTGCAGATTGCGAGCGCAGGCATACGATGCAGCGCCCGCGTACACGCGGCAACTGCGAATTTCTGTGACAGGCGCTGGCGCGGGCTCCACCTTGCAGCCGCTGTAGTAACTTGCGATGTCTTCCAGTGCGGAGGCTGGGTTCGATGCAATTCGACTGGCGCCGAGCACGGCGGGATCATGGGCTGACACCATCTCGCGGGGTGTATTGGCTGATGCGCGCGCACCAAGCAGCGCCTGGCAGATTGGATCCTGCGGCGTCAATTGGCACTCTGCCAGCCTTGCGTTCGATTGGGCCGGGAGATTGCGCTGGCCGAAGTACTGGGCTTCGGGAGGTGTCGGGGTATAGAGAGGAACGACTTCGCTGGCCTGCACGGCGGAGACCAGGGGCCGAGTGGATGTGATGGCCTCCTGACCCGCCGCGGTTCCTTCCTGGTGCGCCTGCGCCAGCGCCGCAGTGTGGGATGCGAGAAAACATGCCAGCGTGAACCACACGGTGGCGCGGCGAATGCGCAAGAACAGTTCCATGGCTGTTTCGGTGGACTGAGGAATCAGTGCGCGCGCAGGCGCCGCAGAAATGGCGTGGCGTCGCGCGCTTGGCCAGGTGCGCGCCGCTGCATAGCCTTGAGTGCATAGTCGATGCTGACATCACCTGTCACCTTGACGAATGCCTCGGCCGGCGCGCAGACGCCACTGGCACACGAGGCGGGCCGCGTGCCATCGCGCACGAGCACGAAGCTCGGTACACGTTCGATCGCAAAGCGGTCAAACGCCTGGGGATCGACTTGGATCGCGACGTTTGCTTGTCCGATCAAGTCCTGGACCTTGGTGACGGTTGTCCGAATCGAGTTGTCGACAAAGCCCCGAATGAATAGCGTTGCATGCGCACGTGTAGCCTGATCCACCAGTTTGCGCAGCGTGGGCTGCGGCATCGACAGACTCACGAAAACCATCAGCGCGGGACCACTTGCCAATCCGAAGCCCGAACTGGACGCCTGCGCGGCCGATGCGAATCCCTTGCCCAGCGCTTCCAGGTCGATCCCGGTGGTGGCAGACCCGTGCGCTGGAGTTGGCAGCGCGTCGATGTTGGTGCGACTCGGGCGCAAGATGTGGTCCAGCGTTTTGTCGTTGGGCATGGTGTTTCGCCTGCGGGCGTGTTCGATGTCCTGCTCGGTGATCACCGGTTGCTCGCGGCGCACGCGCTCGATGTCGGCGTCGCTGATGTCCACAGGGACCTGAGCGTGAACACATTGCCACGACAGCAACAGCAGGAGGAGCAGTCGCATTGCGAGGCACATGGTCGGGGGTGTCGGCGGGCTTATCGCCGGGTGTATTGGCGGGCAAGGGTGGTCAATAGCCGGCACAGCAATTCCTTTTTCGAAATAACATGAAGGCGAAGTCTTCGCCGTGTACGGGAAACTCCTTGCCCGCTCCCCAGACCATCGTGGTGCGCCCGAAGGGCTGGCAGCAGCGCCCGGCATCCTTGTCGGTGGCGGCGATGGGGTAGGTGAGCTGGGTCTTGTAGGCGGTCTTGTCCATGACCGGCTCGAAATAGGGCCCGCACAATCCTGCGCGTCCGTGCCAGCCCCAGGCCAATAGCTCGCGGTGCATCTTGGCGGACAGACGCTGGGCCATCAGCGCGGCAGTGCGTACGCCGCCCAGGTGGTAAGGCACATGGCCGTCGAGCGGATAGATGCCGCCCTGGCAGCCAGCGCACCAGAACAGGTTCGCGATGCCAAAACCTGTCGTTGCGGCGACGCAGTCAGCGGCGCAGGCGGCCACGGCCACGGGATTGGCAAATAGCACGGCATCCGGGTTGAGGATCAGCGTGAGTTCGTCGTCGTTCCATAACGGATCGACCTCGGTGAGGTAGGTCAGATCGAATGCGCCGCGCTCCAGACACGGAAAATCGGTGACAACTTCCAGCCAGTACAACACCGGGTTGGTGTAGTAGTGCGCCTGGTAGAAGCTGCCGCCGTCTCCGTCCCCTTCGGGCCGCGTGAAGCGGGCCGCTTGCGGGGCTGAAATTCCGGGGTCCAGGTCGATGCCGCCGAGCGAGACCAGGCAAAAAGGCTTGCGCACCGCCTCGACGTGGCGCGCCGGCTCCCAAAATCCGATCGACAGGCCGATCACAGGGTTCACGCCGCAGGCGCAGACCGGGCTGCTGGGGTTGTCGGTGTCTTCCTGGCCGCCGAAGTTGGCGACACGTGCGCCGCCAATGCTGATGGGAAGGATGCAGGACCAGCAAATGTCGGTGATGGGGTTTGGAAAGCGGCCGGTGCAGGTCGAAGTGCCGGCAGCTAAGCTTGGCAGGCAGGCGATCGACAAAAGCAGCAGCACCGCCAAGCGCAAGGCGGCGCGAAGGCGCAGCGCAAAGTGACCGGGCAAATCACTCCGGGTGTTCACGGCTTCGCCTCCAACTCGTCGATGCGAAGGCGCATCCCTTCCTGAGATACCAGGGCCGGTACCTGCGAAATGCCAAAGCGCCGGGTGAGCAGCCCCTGCTGGTCGTAGTAGACCGGGACGCGCCAGGCTTTCATCAGGTCAAGGTAGGAGCCGCCGGTCAGGATGGGTTTGATGCGACCGGGCGATTGCGCCATCAGCGCGCTGGCACTGGCGATCTGGCGTTTGTCGCGTGCATCGAAGAACAGCAACTGGCGCGAAAGTGAGACAACTTGCAGCGGGTTCTTGCGGGTCCCGGCGGCGAACATCAGTTGGCCCTTCTCGTCCAGCACATTGCGATCGAGCGTGAAGCTGGGGTCAAAGTAGAAGGTCCGGGGTGATTGCGTGGGCCGCAGTCCCGCAACCGGCGTGGGTTGGCGCACGGCGGCAATCCCGCGTTCGCGCGCTGCGTCTTGCAGCCGCGCCAGCTCTCCGCTGCGTTCCTTTTCGCGCAGGCGCTGTTCGATCATTCGCAGCAGGTGCGGCTCCGTGATGGCGTAGGTTGGCGCTATGGTTCCCAGATCGGTGGCTTGGCTAGCTGGTATTGCCAGGACCAATGACGCGATTGCAACGAGTCGTCGCGCAGCTGACATCGCAGAGGATGTGTGGTTCATGGATTGGTCCCCTGCGGACACTGGATCTGGCGAACCAGGCGTTTGCGTGCGCCGTCGTCGCGCAAGTGGCTGGCGCGAATGAGTTCAAGCAGTTGTGGGTTGCCATTGGTCTGGCTCAGTGCAAGCCGCAGTTCGCTTGAATCCAGTGATCTGGCGCATCTCAGCCGGATGGTGGCAAGGTATTGGCGCGCGCCCGTTTCGGCCGCCGGCGCGATCTGGCGCAGCAGGCCAAGGTAGTCTTCCATGGGCATTTGCGTATCGGCGGGACGTGGACCGCGCGCCGGACTCGTCTGTGCGAGGGTTGTGGTGGTGACAGTTGCCACGAGCAATGCCGCCAGCAGGGGCGTGGCCAAGCAACGTTGCGGCATGGTGTTCTTAAACAAGCAATGGGTCTTCATGACGGATGCCTCAGAAAAGGGGTCTCACGGTGGCGATGATCTGGCTGGCGCGCACCAGACCGCTGCTGCGATAACGCGAATCAAAGGAGTCCGGGCTGTTGCCCTGGACGTAGTAGTAGCCGGGCGGAATGACGCCGGCCTCGATCGGCATTAATGGCTGGCGGTCAAAGGTGTGGGTCTTGGCCAATCCCATGGGTTTGCCGTTGACGTTGACGCTGCTTTCCTGGACCTGCACCAGGTCGCCGGGCAGGCCTGCAATTCGTTTGAAGAAGGGCTGGTGCCGTAGACCTGGATGGCGTAGCTGCTCCTGGCCGTCAAATGCAAACAGGATGTAGTCGCCGCGCTGCAGAACCCGGGGTCCGTAGTGGGCCAGCGCCACGTGGTAGGGCAGACTGGGCGTCCAGTTAAAGACCAGGGGCAGGCGCGGCGTTGGGTCGACGAACACCCGCACGAAAGCCAGCGTCCAGATCACCGAAATTGCCAGCATGGCGATCCAGTGGGTCTTGAGCGTCTGGTGCGTACCTCGCAGCCAGGCGATGAACCTGACCCCGACCGCGACTCTGCGTGCTGCTATGGACATGGACGTGGACATGGACGTGGGCATGGACGTGGACGTGGACGTGGACGTGGACGTGGATGAGGAGGTGGCGGTGGATGTCGACGACGACAAGGTGCGCGTTGTCATGGCGTCTCCAGCTTCTTGCGCAAGTGGGCGGTCAGGTCCACGCTGCGCGATGAAGTGCCTGCCACTGCGGACTTGAGCACGACCAGGCATTGGCACTCGCGTGGCAACTCATCCAATGCGCGGGGCAACTTGCGGGCAAAGTCACTGGCTAGTCGCATGGCTTGGTCACGCGCGTTTGGCGAGTCTGCCCGTGTCAGTGCTTGCGTGAATTCAGCCTCTTTGCTGCGGTACACCTCGGCCACATCGACCATGCCGATGAGCAGAGCGGGTTGCACGACATAGCGGTGGTAGGTGAGCAACGCCAGAACGACTACCAAGAGTGAGGCGAGCGTGTCAAGCAAAAATGCAATGGAAGATGCTTTCATGGCATCTGTCCCCGCTGCCGAAGCAGCGTGCGGATCGCGGCGTCAACGCTCATACCCTGCGCGCGCAGGGCGTCGATGGGGGCGTTGTCCTCCAGCTTGTTGGAAAAGAGCAGGTGTGTGGCTGGATCCAATATGATGCGCGCGACACCTTCGCCCACCGGCGAGGAGATGTACATCTCAGAGAAGGCGCCCGCTTCGGTGCGCAGCGAGTGCAGCAATCGCTTTTTGGGTTCGTCCATGGCCAGGCGCGCCTTGCGGTCGAGCATCTCGATCGATTCGGGCTTTTGGCGCAGCAGAAAAACCCAGTCCGAGCAGTTGAACGCCGCCTCCATCTGGGCTGAGCCGTAATAGTCATCCGCGCTTTGGGTCGCGGTGCCCAGCGCACCTCCATATTTACGTGCGCGCCGGGCTGCCTCCTCGATCACCGCCGCCTTGACCGGGTCGTCGGAGCCAGCGTCGCCGAGTTGCTGCTTGAGCTCGTCAATGAAAAGCAGCTTGCGCCGATCGCGCGTGAGGTACATCTCACCGGTGATCTGATGCAGCAGCAGTATGTTGACCACCGCGTGCAGGTCGGGGCGGCGCTTGAGCTCCTCGTTCTCGATGACGATGAAGTCGTTGCTGAAGTCAATGTTGTTGCGGCCCTCGAAGTAACGCTCGTACTGGCCGCCCTTTGAGTAGGGGTTGAGCATAATGGCCAAATCCTTGATGCGCTGGTCGTCAACCACGCCCAGTTCGGGTATGCAGCCACTCTTGAAGGCGTCGCGCAGCGCCGTGATGGTCAGATCGTTGCCGTGAGCGCGAAAGAGTCGCAGCACCATGGCCGATATCGCCTTGTACTGCACCTCGTCGAGCGTGTGCTGCATGGATGCCATCTTGGCGATTGCCGGCACCAGGATGTCGATGTCTTCGACGACGTCGATGATGTTGCTGAACGGATTGAGCCGGATGTCGGCATCGGGCCTGAATTCGATATAGGTGCCATGGGCGCGCCTGCACAACTTCTCGAACGAGCGTCCCAGGTCCATCATCCAGACCTTGGCCCCGATTGCCCGGTAAGACCAGGCCATCTCGTTCATCAACACCGACTTGCCCGAGCCCGGCGCGCCCACGATGGCAAAGTTGTAGTTGCCAAGATCGTTGTCAAAAATGTCCAGCGCCATGAGCTGGCCGCGCCGTCCCCCAAAAACCATCGCTGGCGTGGCAGTGCCACGCCATTCGGCGATGAGTGGTGCCAGGTGAATGGCGTTGGCCATGGTCTTGCGCGTGACGCGCCGCATCTTGGTCAGGTCCTGGTGCATGGTGCTTGAGAGCGTCATCGGAAGGCTTGCAAGCAAGGCTTGGGTCTGCATGTAGGCGTCGCCGTTGAGCGCAAAACCACGGCCGCGCCAGATCGCGTTGGCAGCTTCGAAAGCGCTTGCCGACTGCGCTGGAGAGCAAAACAGTGCCAACTGGTGGTACAGGCTCACCAGACTGCCACCGGCATCTAACGCGTCTGACGCCGCTGTCCAGTCCTGCAACTTCTTGCGAACGTCGGGCATGACGTCGGCCATCTTGCTTTTGGCGTTCTGGGTTGCGCGTACGTGATTGGCCATGACCAAAGAGCGCGTGGTATTGGGATCGAGGATCCAGGCACCCATGGTCAGCAGGAACGGGGTGTTGTATTGCAGGGCCGGCTGCATCAGGTCCCCGATCAATGAGCCCATCTGCCACAGGGCAAAGCGCTCCGGGAAACTCTTGACGGAGTACAGGCGCACTTCCAACTCGCTGTCGCCTTCGGCCTTGGACAGGTGTAGTGCGTCTGGGTGCGCCTGCTGGATGGTGTCGAAGTCCACGATCTGCTCGCGCAGTTCGCGCCCGTCGTCGTAACATTGAACGCTTGCGTCCTGGCTGTTCAGGCGATCGGGATTGGTGAATAGGGCGCACCAGCGAATCAAATCGTTTGCGTCGCATACCCGGTTGGGCAAGGAGGCTGAGCGCAGGGTTGAGGCCATCGCGTCGCGCATGGCCATCAGTTCCTCGCGCCTGGCCAGATCATGGGCGTCGCCGGGCAGACTCACACTGAGCATGAGGCGAAAGTCGCGCAGCGTGTAGTGAAAGCCGCTGGTGAGCGAATGTTTTGCGCCCTGCAATAGATGGCCTACGCGCTCGCGCGAGAGGCTGCGAAACAGGTTGTCATTGCGGGTTGGCCGGCCACGTGGTTGCGCTTTTGTGGCCTGGTCTGTGTCCTCGACCCGCAAATTGGCATACCGCCGCAGCTGCTCGCCGATTTGGGGTGACGCCAAAAGGTGGAACTGGATGCCAGTGCCGGGCGGGCAGTTCGCATACAGGGAGACCAGGACTTCGGCCATGCGCTCATCGGCGCCGCACTGGGGCAACAACTCCATCATGAATCCCATGCCTTCACGGTTGACGAAGATGTGCTCGTCGGGCAGGTAGCCGCTGTAAGGCAACCAATGGGCGAATTGGTCGGTTGCGCGCTCTGGCGCTCGGCGCAGGCTCAGCAACGGGCGACGCAGCCGTGCAGTCGTTTCATATGCGGACTTGTTCATGGGCGCTCTCGTTGAAGGTGTCGAATGGGATCGGTCATCCGGCCAGACGCTGGGATGGTGTCTTTTTCGCTTGGCTGCGCTGGTCGTTGGGGCTCGCCGACATTGGGCGACATCGGTCTGCTCAAAAGCTGTGGCGCATGGCTGGCGTCGTCCGTCGGCGTGGTGGAAGCGCCGCCGAGGGTGGGCGGCACCCTCAGCGCTGGGCGGTTGGGATCCCGGGCTTGCTGGCGGATATGTGCCATACGCCACTGGCCGGCGTCGATGAGCACATAGACGAAGGCCTGGTCATGCAGGTCGCCATCCCGGTCTTCCCAAGCCTGGGTCCACAGGCGCAAAACACGATGGGGCGAGCGCAGGGATTCCTCGGTGGCTGGGTCCAGGTCGCCGATGGTGCTGGCGAGCGGGGTCCAGGTGGGTATCGCTGTGCGTTGGCTGGGCGCTGGCCTTGACGCCTCGGATGCGGTTGCTGAGAGTAGTGCTTTGGCGTTCGCCTTCGACGCCGCTCTCTGCCCCGGCAAGTTGTTGCGTACCGCATTGGCGTAGGTACCAGAAACGGAGTCGCAGGCCACACCAACAGGCGCCTGGCAGGCATAGTGGCTCTCGCCCTGCAGACCAGACATGGAGCTGCAGCCAGCCAATAACACGAAGCTTGCACCCATGATGGTTGCCCATGCGCTGCCTGTCAGCGTACGTTGACGAAGATGGTGTGAGCCCATCATGGTTTGCCTACCTGCATCGTTTCCTGGGCACGAGCCTCCAGCACGTCTCGCCCCACGAAGCCCTCGGTGCGACTGCCGTTTGCCCAGATCAGGGTGGGCGTGCCTTGAACGCCCAGTCGCTGGGCCAGCGCCAGGTTGCGCTGGATCGGGTGCGCGCATGTACCCGTGTTGTCGAGCAAGCTGGCGTCGCCGTGCAGCATCAGGTGCTGCCAGGCACGCTCCCGGTCCGCTGCGCACCAAACTCCGATGGGTTTGGCGTCGCCCTGAAACGGCACCAGGAAGGTGTACACGCTGATGTTGTCCAGCGAGGCGAGCTCGGGTTCGAGCCGCTGGCAAAAACTGCAGTTCGGGTCGCTGAAAACCGCCACCTTGCGCTGGCCGGTCCCGCGCACCGTCTTGATCGCATCGGCCAACGGGAGCTGATCGAATGCGATAGGCACGGCGGCCCCGCGTGTGACATCCGTCGTCGCTGTTGCCGACTGCGCCAGCCGCGGTCCGGTGATGTCACGCATGGTCTGCGTGTCAAACACCCGGCCGAACACGAAGTAGCGTGGGTTGGCGCTCGCCACGAAGGCCACGTTGCCGTTCATCCAGACCTCGAACAGCCCGGGTACCTCCGAGCGCCGGACCTCGGTGAATTGGGTTCCCGGGTGGGCCTTGCGCAGTGTTGCCAGCAAGCGGGTCTCGCTGGGGCTTGCCGCCAAGGCGGTTGGTCCATTGGCCGCTAGGGTGGCGAGCAGCGTCAGGGCCAGCAGCGTGCTGCGGCGCTGGCGTACGCGGGGATCAGTCTTCGTTGACATCGTCAAGGTCCTCCAGGGTTCGGATAGCAGGGTTTGCAGATTTGCGGGTGCCCGATTGCGCCGCGCGATCCATCGGGATGTCGATGCGAACGCCTTTGGTGATGACGACATCGATCTCGCGCCCGGCGTCGACTTCGATCACCGGAAAGGTGTTCTCGGCTAACTTGATGTAGTACTGGGCCAGTCGGTCCAGGGCCCGACCGACGCCGCCCCCGACTCCGGCGCGGTAGGCGTCCGCACCCTGCGCGTTGGCAACCGTCCCCAGTGCCGAGGTGCTGTATTCGGTGGAGGCGTTGCCGATGCCTTGGCCAATGCCGCTGACCACGCCGGCCAGTAGTGCGTTGGCCAGCATTTGCCCCTGCTTGGTGACCAGGCGACCGCGCATCCCCACCTTGCCGTCCTCGCCATAGACGCTGCCCTGGATCCGCACCTCCAACGTTGCACCGTCATTGCGAACGCAGGACAGGCTCTCGGTGCGCAGGTAGGCGCGCTCGGCGCTGATGTCACCGTAACCGGCCGCGATCACAAAGCAGTCGCGGTACTTGCCGCGGAACTGGTTGGGAAGCATACTGTTGTCGGCCAGTCGGATCAGCACCGGCTGCGGATTGGACTGGGCCTGGCCGCCGGTTGGTGCATCAAGGCCGCCGAGCAAGGTGCCCCGGGTGAAGCTCACCGGCAAGAAGGTAGCCGTGCTGCGCTCTGGCAGGTCGGACTGTCGCGTTGCGGCGCTACTACTTTCGGTGGCGCTGCCATTTTCGGCACTTGCGCCCGCAGACGTCCTCGCACGCTCGGTGACGCTGACCCGGACGATGGCAGGCGGTGGTGCTACTTCGGCGACGCTGCTTGGCAAACCGCCAGGCGCAATGTCGCGCGGTGTGGTCGAGGGCCAGGCAGGCCTGGTGTTGGCTGGCGGCGCAGGCAGTTGCAATGGGGGCAGCGCAGATAGTGGCGGCATGGTTGCGATTGGCGGGGCCGGCGGCGCGGGCGCTGGCAGGACGACTTGGCGCGGCGGGTATGCCGGCGCGATGCTTGGTGCCTGGGGCGGCGTGCTCAACTTCTGTTCGAGCTCGGCAAAGCGCTGCAGCGTGCGGGCTTCGAACGACTGGCGGTCTTTATTTAATCGCGTTTGTTCTTCGCGCTCGCTCTCGTACTGGGCGAGTTTGCGGCCGGCCGTGCCGACCCATTGGTCTACAGGGTTCACCTGGCTGCCAGCGGGCATCACGCCGATGTTGGTGGTGGACGTTGCCGCTGCGCCACCGGCGCGCGATGGTGACAGTCCGCTCTGGCCGTCAGCAAACGTAAAGACCAGCCACAAAAGGGCCAGGCCGGAGCCCAGGATGGATGCCAGGAGCAGGTACTGGCGTTGCCGTGGTGACAGGCGCTCCAGGAAATCGCGCACTACGCCTGGCTGATCGGATGTCGGGATCATGGTGCGCTCCCACGGCGCATCACGTACACGGCGGTGGATTCGTTGGGGCGAACGGTGCGCTGCTCGATAGCGACGCCGGCTACAAGGCCATCGTCGCGAGCGAACTCCTGTTCTGTCAGGGTTAGAGGCTCGGATCCCGCGTTGTGCAGCAGGTACTTTTCGCCGATAAGGTGTCGGCCCTGGTACTCACGAACTTGCGTGAAGCGAACATTTGGTCGCAGTTGCACCGCTCGATGGAGCTCTTGAACCTGGTAGTCGCTTGTTCCCTGGTCGGCGGCCATGGCCAGCAGCAGGGCCTTCATCGCCCGGACCGGTGCCGGCGCGGGGCCTGCGGCTGTGCGCCCGCTGGACCCAGGCGCTGATTGGGCCTGTGAGCGATCGCGGATCACGATCGTGTCAGCCGGCGTATCGGAGCGGCGCAGTAGTAAGGTGTACGTGGCGCTGGCAGATGCGATGAAAAGGTTCACCGGCTTGGTAGATGTGCCAACCGGGCGGACATAGATCTCGCCCTTGTCGCGGTCGCATTCGAGGACGATCTCGCCATTCGGATTGACCTTTGACGCCAGCGGCGTGGTGGCCACCGTCCCGACGCCGCCAACCGGCAAGGCGGCCGCTGCGGTGCATTGGCTGGAATACACGCTGCCAAACACATCGGTGATGGGCGTGCCTTCAATCCGGATCCGCGTGGGTTCCTTGATCGACACGATGGCCTCGACGGCGACGCCGTCGACCGCATCGATCAGTTGCAGCGCCTGTCCGGGCAAAGCGGTCAACGCTGCTGCTGCCAGCAGGGCGACCCTGGCGGCACACAGTTTGTGTGTCGACGGGAAGGGTCGAGTCCGGTGCATGTCACTTATTGGCATAGGAAATTTCCTTGAAGGTCTTGAGATGGAGCCGTGCGCCGGCATGGTTGAACTCGACGAGGTAGGCCTTGAGTTCAGTGCTGGTCTCCAGGCCGTTGACGAAAGTGCGCAGGCGCCCGCGCACGATCACCGATTGCGCGGAGTCATTGACCTGCAGCTGTTGCGGGGCGAATGTGGTGCTGGCGTTGATGCGTTTGAGTCGGTCGGATTCCAGCTCCTGGCGCGACTTGAAGGGGCCGTGCTGCTCGGGCGCGACGTAGCCCAGCAGCGTGTCCTTTTTCCAGTCGATGCTGCCGGGCGATACATCGAGCACCAGCCAGGCGATGAAACTGGCCATCTGCTCCAGGTACTCGGGGCTTGCATGGTTGCCACTGACCCAGAAGGTCTTGTGGATCTCTGGTGGAACGACGACGGTGCGAACGGCGCCCAGCAGGTTCAGTATCACGACCAAGGCGATTACATGGCTGGCGCACAGCAGGCCCACCGCTAGCGTGAGCTTGTGATTGCGTGTGAGCAGCGACTGCAAGTCGCCGGAGAGGCGTTGGAAGTCCATGGCGATCGTGGTCCTGGTCGAGGTCGGCGTCAGCCCACCATGCGGCGGATGTAGGAAGGTGGCGTAGCGCGCATGGAGGTGAGCGGGCTGGGAGGCAGATGCCAGTACAGCCAATGCACGGCGAAGGCGGGGTGGCGGTCGGCCTTGAGGCGTGCGACCCAGCGCGACAGGCCGATACCGGCCGCCAGACAGGCGGCCAGGGACCAGCGCGAGCCTGACACGTATCCGACGAAGAAGAAGAACAAGAAGGGGGCAACGACGTCGACATCCCAGAAGCCAATCTTCCAGGGATCGTCCAGGCGACGTGGGATATAGGTGTCGGCGCGCATCGTTTTTGTCCTTGAACAGCTTGTGGCGGTGCGCGTGTCAGATCACGGCGCCCATAATGGCGCCGGCGATCACCAGTCCCACGGCGGCGAAAATGGCCAATCCGACATAGAACAGAACTGGGCCGAAATTGCGCAAAGCGGAGAGCGAGATCAGAGCGACTACGAACCCCACAAAACCGACCAGGGCCTTGATGCCGGGACCGAGCGCTGCGATCTGGGTCAGTGCCGCGGTCATGGGGCCGGTGATGCCGTTGAAGTCGACCAGGTCGAGCGCGTGACCGGGCAGGGCGATGCCCAGACTGACGACGGCTAGCACAAGCAAGAAGCGGATGGGAATGCGCTGAAAAGCGGGACGACGATTTGCGACAGGGGGCGCTGGGACGGTGGCAGAGTGCATGAATGAATCTCCGAGGATGTTGAGAAGGAAATGGGTGGGGTGAAGAGACGGGTGAAGAGACGGGTGAAAAGCGGGTGAAAGGCGGGTGAAAGGCGGGTGACAAACGGGCGGATATGCGGGTAAGTTGCGGGTGGATTGCGGGTAAGTTGCGGGTCATTCGGGGATGAGGGCCCGGTGGATCGGGTGGAAGGGGGCTGTGCCCGGCGCCGTTTCGCATTCGCTCAGGGCGGGTTGCAGTGGTCTTTGGGACGCGCCCTGGTCTCGGAGGTGGTCTGGTGCGCCGTGAGGTTGTGTGCTGGGCTGAGTAGCAGGACGACCTGCGCGGTGGTGGCGATCTGCAACGGGTTGGATCACCTGTGTGGATCTGGACACGATTGATTTCCGTTCTGGCTTCGCGCATGTGCCTTGCGAGCAAGTCCAGAACTGCGCGTGACGGTGGTCGTTGGTGTATGGCAATCGATGGACCGCAGATGCAAGGTCTGGTTGTGACGTCTCCCATGTCCCTGCTCGCGACTTTGATGACGTGCTGCAGCCAGCGAGAAACCAACTCAGTGCGATCGCAGACAGCAGGCGCATCGACGTGGTCCGTGTGGCGATGAGCGTGTGACTCATGGCGACACCTGCGCGATCGGAGCCATCGCTCCACCGTGCGACCAGGGCGACTGACTTTTCGCCGGTGATTGGCCTGCGAATAGCGCTCTGGTTGACTTTGGCAGATGCTGGTATACCCGCCATGCGTAACTTGATCTGGCCTTGCGGCAAGCTGCGCCTTTGAGTTGGGTGCATGACGCGTTGTAGGCGCCGATCGCCTCCCAGGAATGACCCCAACGCGCGAAGTTGTGCGCCAGCAGCCAGGCGGCCACCTGCAGGTTGGTACAGGCGTCAAATAGGTCGGATTCACGAATCCCGTAGCGCGCCAGCACGGGCAGGTGCGAACTGTTGATTTGCATCAGGCCGATGTCGTAGGACCCGCTGCGCTGCATGTGCGAGCGGTTGACCGCCTGCGGTGTGAGGCTGGATTCAACTTTGGCGATTGCATAAAGAAGACTGGCCGGAACGCCCCAGGTGCGTGCCGCTTCGTGCCAGCAGGCTTGGCCGACGGCGGGCGCCGTGGCCAGTGCGATCGACAAGAGCAGGAAATCAAGGCGCATCACCGGTCCTCGTTGAACATGGAGCCGTCCGCCGTCCGCGGTATGGCGGGCAGTCGGGCTTCGGTCACCCGCGTGGGTAGCGGGCGCTGCGGGTCTGGTTCAGGTCAGGTCGGCGTGGCTTTGGGGGCTCACGTCGATCAGGTGCTGGTGGTGAGTGCGGGTTTCTCCAGGCGCGAATGGTGCGCCTAGGCCAGGGCAGGATCAGGTGCAGGGTTCCAGCAATGCGGTGTTGGCACGCTGGGCCATGTTCTGACGGGCGAATCGGAACACGACTGCGCCGGTCTCATCAGTCAGCCGGCATAGGGCCACGCAGGTGGTCGTGAACTGGTCGAGCTGGAACTTCGGGTGGGGATGCCGGTTTTGCGGGTCGCGCTGCAGTTCCAGTAGCAGGGCGTACTGCTGCCGCCACATCCACTCGCGAAGACGCGCAGTTTGCGGATCGCGTTGGATCAGCTGGGTGCGCAGATAAAGAAAGACCCGCGCAGCCGCGTGCGGCTGGCTGAACACCTGTGTCACACAGGCTGAAATCAGATCAGGAAACCGGAATGTCGGCGCTACGTTCGAATCGTCGCGCATCAGCGCATACAACCACAGGTGCTCGTCGGGCCACAGGCGGGTTTCGACCGTATCCGCATTGTGTGTGGTCGCGAAGGGGCGGGTTGCTGTGGAGCCAAGGGCTTCGGATGGTGACACGGTCATGGTTCAGTGCTCGGTTTGGTGGGTGCTGGTCTGGGGCTTGGGGCCATGACTGAAGCGTAAGGACCAACATCAATCGAGTCGCATGACAATGTGGGTTAGTTAGAGGGGGTTTCGGCGTTGGGCACTGAGGCGAGGATGGCTAGTACTTGGGAAACGCATTCGCACGGTCGGGCACCGGCAGGGGCCGGATATCCCATCAGCAGCTCATCGTGCTGGATCGAGTTGTCGGTTTGACTAGTGGCGATCGCAAGTTGAAATTGACGCACAGACGGTTGGAAACGCCGATTTGCGATGTTGTGGTTGTCTTTGCCGAATTCCGATTTGATCGGCATTGTTCAGATCGATTTTGCCCAATCACCACTGACCCAACGCTAAAGTTGACCGGCGCGATTCGAATGTCTGCTTGGCAGCCGTTGCGGCCGGTGGAGGCCGGCCGGTGAATTCACGGTCTCGGCCACATACCGGTCATCGCGGCGCGGAGGCGCCGGCCGCACCAACGGCTGGTCTATTGCGGATTGCAGACTTTCGCGGACACGGCCTGCGTCATTCGCCATCGACGATCTTTCGAATGACCGCTGCTCAGGCCAGCGAACCGATGCTGCCGACCCGATGCTGGCATTCGCCATGGCGACCTGAGCGTCAGCAATGCAGCGAGAGATAACCTGCTACGCCAGACGATGGGCTTGATTGAGCCAAAATCGGACTGAGCCTCCAACGGCCGCGGCTAGTTTCGTCGCGAGCACCCGAGGCACAACCCTGCCAGTTACCATTGGGGTGGCGATATATGGGTCGCCGGCGCAGGGAGGAAGCCCGATGGAGTTCGTAGCCTTTCAAGTCACCAACTATCGGAACGTGCTCGACTCCGGTCGGATCGAGGTCAGCCGAATCACGGCTTTCGTCGGACAGAACGAGGCCGGTAAGAGCAACTTGTTCGACGCGCTCTACAGAGTGAATCCTTTTGACCAACAGGCTGTGTATGACCTGGACGAGGACTGGCCCGTCGACAGGTGGGGTGAGAAAGATGCTGAGGCGCACATCACTGTATGCCGCGCCGAGTTTCAGCTCACAACTCAAGAATCTTCTGAGCTCTGCGCGGCCGCCGCGATGCCATTTACCGGCGCAGATGCGGCCGCGCCTGCCGATGCGCCCGCTGCGAGCGATGGTGCACATTCTGCATCGGCTACACCTACCGCTCCGCTGCTACCAGAGAAGCTCAAACTGATCGGTATTGGCACCTACGGCAAACCGTCCCGCTTCGTTGTCGAGGAATTCGCTGCGAACGTCGTGTTCGACGAGGCGAAAGTTGACGAGTGGGCGAAAAAGAACGCACCCAAATTCGTGTACATCCACGACGTGGAGCTGTCGGGCCATCAGATGGAACTCGACCACCTCAAGGCCAAGCGGGAACAGGTCAATTGGGACGGGTTGACCAATGACGAGCAGATGGTATCGACGATCCTCGACCTTGCGAAGATCGACCTTGACGACTGGCTGGTGAAGGGCGGCAATGCCCAGGGGCGTACGACGCGGGCGTTCGACAAGAAGCAGGCGTCAGCGTTTCTTTCTAAACAGTTCCAAGATCTCTGGTTGCAGAAGGATGTGTCGTTCGACATCGAAATTGACGCGACAACGCTAAACATTTTCGCCGAGGATCGAAACTTGGGAATGCCGGTCCGACTGTCACGCAGATCTACTGGCTTCCGCTGGCACGTGGCATTCGCATGGAAGTTCACGCATGCCAGTCAAGGGCAATTCAAGAACTGCATCCTGCTGCTGGAGGAGCCGGGGATTCACCTTCACTACTCGGCGCAGCGCGATCTGCTGCGCGTGTTTGAACGCCTGCAAGGGTCCAACACGATCTTGTACACAACCCACTTGGCCTCGATGGTCGATCTCGGCTTTCCGGAGAGGGTCCGCATCGTCGAGGGGAAAGGCCCGCATGCCGTGGTGAAGCAGGGCATCGTCAGTTCGCAAAGAGCGCCGATGGCGGTTATCGAAATGTCTCTAGGTCTGAGCGGAAACATGGCTGGTCTGCTCAGCAATCGGCGCACACTGATCGTGGAGGGCGGCGACGATGCGCTGCTCATAAACAAACTATCGGCCGTGCTGCGCAGCAGCGGCATGGAGGGCTTGTCAGACTCAATCTATCTGTGGCCCGCACAAGGTGCACCGAAGACGCCGATGTATGCCGCATTCGCAATAGGGCAAGGCTGGGATTCTGGCGTACTGCTTGACTCCGACCTCGCCGGGAACGAGGCGAAGAAGAAGATCGAGGATCTATATCTAAAGGACCTCGCAGGGAGTCAACAGCAACGGTTTCGTGTCTTCCAAATCGGTGCGGCGGCCAAGATCAAGAAGACGGACGCGGCCATCGAAGAACTTTTTGACGACGAGTATTACGTCGACATGGTCAACACGGCTTATGGCGTGAAGATCGACATGATTGAATTGCCAATGGATGGCTCGGACATGATCACCAAGCGGGTTGGACCCGTGATTAAACAGAAGTACGGCTACGAGTTCGACAAGGGACGTGTTGTCGCTGAGATGTTGAAGCGCTTCGAGAATTGGCGCGAGGCAAAGGATCTTCCGCCTGGTACCGTTGACAGGGCGGCGCAGTTGTTCAAGACAATAAACGCTGCGTTCGGTGCGAGCGGGAAGTAGTCTTGTTAGAGGGCAACTCTTGGCGTCAGATCGTACTTCGCGCATTGAATTGCGACGTACGGCCAAGTGTATGAACTGATCGTCCAGCCCAGCGAGCCGAACGGCACTTCATGGCCGACAGCGTGAGTCCGCGGTTGCGCCAGGAACCTGACCTCCATCGAAAACTGTTGGTCATCATGGCTCCAGGCCTGTACTTCCATCCCGTCGAAGCGCATCGTTGACGCCCCTCAACTTGATGGGAGTCCATCATGGAAACCGTAGCCAAAGTTGTTCATCGCGAGCCATGGAACAAGGGCAAGATCGTCGGCCAGAAGGCCCCGTTCAAGCTCAGAGATATCTGGGCGCTCCGAGTGCGCTTCCAGATGGAGAACCGAGTGCGCGAGCTGGCACTGTTCAACTTAGCATTCGACAGCAAGCTACGTGGCTGCGACCTTGTCAGCCTGAAGGTCAGGGACATCTGCCACGGCGACCAGGTGGCATCTCGTGCGATGGTGATGCAGCACAAGACCCAGCGCCCGGTGCAGTTCGAGATCACGCCTGCGACCCGTGATGCTGTGCAGAGGTGGATAAAACAAGCGGGACTGAAATCTGACGGCTTCGTGTTCCCCAGTCGCAATCACGACTCGCCACACTTGGGAACGCGGCAGTACGCACGGATCCTTGAAGGCTGGGTCGAGGAGCTCGGACTTGACCCCGCAGACTATGGCACGCACTCGATGAGGCGGACCAAGGCAACGCTGATATATCGACGCACAAAGAACCTGCGCGCCGTTCAGTTGCTGCTTGGCCATTCCAAACTTGAGTCAACGGTGAGGTACCTCGGCATTGAGGTGGATGACGCCTTGGAAATCTCTGAGCAAACAGAGATCTGACCAACTTGTAGTACCGGCCGCCCGGGAGTCGGGACCTGTCCATCGGGCGGCGCGTCGACTCCAATTGGCAATCGTGCCTAGCGGGGCGATGGCATCGCGCCGAGGCCCAAGTCGCCACTCCGTCTGACGACTTCCTGGTGCGGTCGAGTACGTGCAGGATTGGCGAAGTCCGGGGCATGGGCGACCGGCAGATCGTGGGCAAGCTGAACTCGATTTGGGCGCGAACGGCTGGGCGGACGGGCAGTTCAACGCACCACTTGCACCCGTGGGCAGACCAGTTTCAGCAGCGCCGCCTCTTCTATGCGATGCAGCAGTGTTTGATCTGGCTCCCAGGATCCGCCGCGAGCGATGAAACGACTGGCGGCATCGATGATTTGAGGCATGCTCCCTCGGTCTGGTCGCTCAGGTGCGAACGGGTCACCCACACGGGCGAATTGTTGGGCGTTCCAACGCTCGACATTAAGGGATTGTTAACTAATAAATTGAGCAAATTATCCCGAACGAATGTAATAGTTCCAGTCGCCGTGGAAGGCGTCGCGTTCGATGTTGATTGTCGATAGAGTTGCATCGGAGACGACCAACCCCTTTG
>Ga0209702_10003465_pt1 | contig 24779 bp, 29 predicted proteins | sample FRY01_FD_187210 | JGI IMG/M metagenome (GOLD analysis project Ga0209702, IMG submission 187210) | Freshwater microbial communities from Lake Fryxell liftoff mats and glacier meltwater in Antarctica - FRY-01 (SPAdes) (version 2) | ecosystem: Environmental > Aquatic > Freshwater > Ice > Glacier... | reverse complement strand
TGAATCTATGATAGCTCGCACTTCCGCGATCCACAGGTCACGATCATCACGCCCCCACTGCTCGCTCGATGCTCTGAGACGCAAAGATTTTCCGCTCGCGGTTGAACAGTTGACCGCGGTTGCAGCGCCCGAATTGGATGCGCGTGAAAAATAGTGCAGAGCATCCGCTGCCATGATCCGTGCAACCGTTGTGTTTTTACCGCGCTCGCCCCTACGCGGATATTCATACCCGCGCCGCGCAAGAGCAATCTGAACCGCACTAATCACTATGTCTGTAGAGTACATTTTTATTTTTCTCCTCCCAAGATTTTTTTCGCAAGGTTTTTCGCTTCATTTATTTTCTTAAGGGATGCAGCATCTATAACCGCTAGAGATATCGCGGCCTTGTGAACCGCCCGTAGACCGTCCATGGTAGTAGCGTTTTGGATTTTGAAAATAAAGTCGTCAACAATATCTCGGAACGGAGGCGTGTTATTTAATGGCAGTAGGCCGATTCTTTTTTTCGATGAGTCTTTCGATTCGATGAATGCTCGCATCGCAGCCGTATCATTCACCTCCTGTGCGGCTTGGTAGAGTTGATCGAATAATTTTTTTAGGTCGTCTAGGGATGCGCTCGCACCTAGCGCAGAGATTCCAGCGTCCACATTTTCTTGTGGCAGTCCTCTATTTTTTGATCCGTTCCCGTCGTTGTCTTCTCCGACGGGAATGTTGAAAATCATGCATATCAGCGTAGTCCTCGCGTAGGTTACGGTTGATTTTTCTCCGTGTATCTCTGTTTTGTTTGCGTTTCCGCGTGTGCCCACCGAATCGTTGGGCATGTCTTTTTTATATTTCCGAGAGAATCCTCCAGCATGAGAAACGATGGCTACGGTGCGCAGCCATCCTGCGCGAGCGCAATCCTCAGAGTCGAATGAAATGGATAGTCCCTCTGCTGTGTAGATCGGAGATATCTGCTCGATGATGTCTGCGAGTTTTGCATATCTCGAATTGGTCTGCGTGTTTTTGTGAGTAGAAATAACCCGCACCATCTGGGACTGAGTTCGCGCCATCGCCGCATTGAAATTTTGCTCTGCTTCTCGGTCGAGAAGTTCGCGGTGCATCGCGAAAAGTTGGTGAACCTTACCTATATCTACACCATCTATAGATGCTACGGTGCAAATCGTAGCGAGCATACTTTGCGAACCCGTACTGACTGCGATAGGGGATATGATGTGTGTCTCGTTCATTGGGTAAATACCTCGATTGTGTCTAGGCTTTCGATTGTTTTATCGACCTCGGCAAGGAAAATTTTTATTTCAGATTCCATCCCGAGAATGTAACCGTCATCGCGCATCAGACGGCGCACGAAAAGTTGGTGGCGGAACGGCATCGACGGACAAAACGATACAAAATCACACCACTCTCTATCAGTCACGCTCATCTGTGCCTGCATCTGCGCCACATATTCCGGCGCGGGAATGCCCGCAAGCATGTAGCTAATATGTGTGGCTGGTAACGGGCACTTGATTTCTATCAGTCCGTCAACACCGACCAAACCATCAGGGCTGCATCCGAATCGTTCGACGCTCGCGTGCAGGGCGAATCCGATCTGATTCACCGTTAACCCGAGCGCGATTTCGTACGCGGCGCGGGCTAGTGGTTCGTTCTCTACACCGTTTTTCATCGCCGCAGAAACAAAAATACACTCGGTCGGTTGCCCAGTCATTGTCTCCGCGATGATTTTCGCTCGCAGATTTCTGCGCCCTGCGGATTCGCCGCCCGAACGCAGTGGGGGGGCTACCACATATTCGACCACCGATGCGGTGACTTTTCCAGTGCGCAACTTGCGCCACTCATCACTGCCCTGGTCAACTTCAAAAATTTGCATTATTGTCGGCCTCTCTATTTTTCAGGAATGCGTTGATATACGGGATTATTTTCGCAAACTCGCCGCTGAACGCGTAGCGCTCGGCGAATGTTGCCAGCGTCTCCCACCCGCACGATATTTCGCATTTTGCGCGCTCGATGATATCGCGCTCTGCCTGCAATTTTGCGCGCTCGGCACGCGCCAGGTCGTGGCATTTTTGAGCATCGGCCAGATACCGCTGCTGCTCCGATAGTTTGATCGCGTGCAGGCGATCCGATTCCGCCCTAATCATCGATCGCGCCGAATCCTCTACCCTGTACCGTTCGATTTTTGTCTGTGTTTCCTGCATGTTGTTCCATTTTTTGTGGTTTTGTGTCCGACGCTGAGGCTGCAATATACACGCAAAAACACACCGCACAATAAAAATACAAAGATATTGCGTAAAATTATGATATTCGACTTGCATCTATCCGATACTTGAGTATCGTATATGTATTGTCAGACCCGCATCTCATGCCTTGGAGTATCACACATGATTAGAGCCGATACCAAGCCTGGCCGCGCGGGAACCGCGCAAAACCACTATCACCACCCATGCTACTCGGTACCCGATACCGCCCTGATACTGCGGATACCGATCGCGGCAGTGCGCATAGGCGAGATTTCCGCATTGCGAAAATTGCGGAAACACCTCGAAAAATATAATAACCGTCGGTTTATATCAGCCTGATAACGGAACCAATCACCCCAGCGACAGCACCTAGGGCGCCGGCTACGGTGGCGCCTGTTCCCTGAACTGCTGCAAATTTCCCCAGCGGGCAACTGATTGTCGGCATAGTTAGTTTAACGCTGAGCGCGGCGCGCTTACTTGTGCATCCACACCGTGTGCAAAATCCCACGCTGTCTGTGAGCGTCTCCATAACATCTACCCTGCCATCGCACCCCATGCATATTGCTACGCGTGCAGCGTAATCCTCTGCGCTCGCAGGGCCTTGCGCTGCGAGCTGTGCCTCGGCGGCTAGATAGGCGCCTGCCTTGCTGGCAAACCCCCACGCCCTAGATTCACCCACCCCTAGATGTACTTGAGCAGGTGCTGGTGCTGGTGCAGGTGCTGGTGTGGGTCTCACATAATCCGCAGATGGTTTATTGTGCCAAACTGTTTGGGATTTCATGTTAGCAGTTGGGGGGATAGGTTGTAGTGATACCCTGAGCACTGGTTGCCGTGACTGTTGTTCCCGTTAGATGGCTTGGCCATGTCCAGGTCGATGTAACGATCCTTGCCCACGGTGGGCAAGGATCGTACAGTGATCCCCAAACATGGAGCATTCTGCTCTGACTGCGGTTGCATCCGAATTTTTCCACCGTGTCCGTGGACATCTGGCACACGGCGCATGAATCAATTGCAACTGAAACGGTTGAACCATCGTAATCTGTTTCCACACCGTTGCAGCAGTTATCTATCTGATATTGATTATCTGATGGATCAGTTGCAACTGGTAAGCCACCAACCAATTTAGTCATTTGTCGTGTTACCGCACCAACAATCATGCACGCTGCTCGGCTGGTAGCCATCGAAATCGGCGGATTGGTATAACAGAAGTTAGGTACAGCCTGCACCTTTCCAGTTCCGTTATAGTTTTTACAGTGCGGAATAGTTTCAGGATGATCGGCTAAACCACTCGGATCATTGTTGCAGAATAGATTTTTTTCAGGTGGTATTCCCCATGTTCCGTCAACAACGCCACCAAACGACCAAATGAACGCATTCACATCTCCCATCATGCGGGGGACAAATGGCGGGTATTTTTCTAGTGTGCCAGTTCGATAGTGCGCACACACGGTAGTTTCAGAAAAATACGATGTACCAAATCCGCTATACAGTGCCAACGAAATCGGCCCCCACGCCTTGGTTGGCATTACATAGTTTTTATTTTCATATTGTGTTGGCCCTGCAACTGGACAATCAGAAACTAAAAAGGGGTTGTAATTTCCATTAAGATCTGTTGCGTTGTAAAAGATACCTGCTGGAGCCCACACCGTCGCCGATGTAAATATCGGAGAATTTTCATGCTGTTGATACGCCGCGTCGGTGCAGTCATGTAACTGCAATTGTGGTGAGACTGCTGAACAACCATCGTCACTATTATTTGCGCCAGAAAAGAATTGTTCGGGTACTTGCAAGCCTTGCGTTAACCAATGCGCAGAATTTGTACCGCATACTAATGTGCTTGCAAACATTTGTTTTGGATACCAAAAATCTGAGCCTAATGAATTATCCTTACCAGCACAATAGTACGACGCATTGCCAGTAGATCCTCCATCAGTTGATGGAAATCTGTCTGTGCATACTGCGGTAATTGATTGCTGCGGATTACATTTGTAACTCGGTGAAGTATCAGCACCGCATATGTGTATGTTGTTTTGTGGGGTAAATAGGGTATTCCAACCATATGCAAACTGACACGACGCATTCACATTCCACGCAGGCACTGCACCTCCCGAGTATTTGACCTGCAATCCTGCGGTAAACATACTGCCAGCCGATACCGTTGTCGCTGAGCCATCAGAATTAGCCGATGCACCCCAAGCCTTCGCCCAATTGGGGTCATAGTTCTCCCAATCGTGTTCGGCTCCCATGCACCCAGTTCCCTCGGCGTTGTTGCCCGATTCACATGGATTTGCATCAACATAATCGAATCTCTTCCAAACAGCGGGTGCAGATGTTGATGAACAATCGGTGCAATTTTGAAATGCGGGAAATGTTCCGTCCAAAGTATACGCGTCACAACAGCAATTGCAATTTGGAATAGATACGCTATTCATCCAGCATTGCGCTGACGGGCACGGAAAAGCAAAATTTCCAGCACACCATTTTACTGCTCCGCAGAAATTAAGCCAATCACTAGATGCAATACCTCCAGAAAATGTGTAATTTCGTGCAGGACTTACTGAGCAAGTCGGGCAAGTTGAATTTGGAAATGCTGGCTTAGTTATTGTGAATGCTTGATAGCAGTCTTTTGAATAATCAACAAACAAGCTTTGAAAATTGCGTACGCGATTGTCGTTGGAACAATCCCTGCAATTTGTTGCTGAACCCGTTTTGTGGTTGGTTGCCCTGCTCGTAATGATTTGCCCTGTTCTCTGCATACCCACAGCGAAATCAGACGCAACAACTACTGAATCACATGTAAGGCATGATGAGTTATTCCCGACTGCTGAGGGTACTCCAAGCGCGATAGCGTCATAGGGCGGTGTGTTGGATGAACACACATTGCAAGATTCGGTGTTGTTGCTCGCAGCGGGCAAACATGAAACACCTAGACTCATGTTTAGCGGGTACATTTGATTTGTTTCGCAACCAAGATCAAACTTGGGGTAGTTTCCTAATCCGCTGTGTGAAATCTGACCAAACACATCTTTGTTCCGATTCCAAGTAGACGGTGGAAACAATGGCTTAGCATATGCGGTGTTCGTCGGATCAACATTATCGTAATCAAATGTCCCGCCCGAAGTGTTTCCATCCTGATCTATCATCTGGATAGGACTTATCATCAGATCAGTCCATGCATTTACAGTGCTCGATACTGCGGACTCACCCCAGCACAACACAGTTCCATCGCTAAACATTACAGCAGATGTGCTGTATCCGCAGTGCAGGGATATGATTAAACCCTTCTTTGCGTGTGGTGATCCAGCACCGTATTGCAATCCAGACGGAACATCGCACTGGCCCTTGTGGTTTAATCCCCACGCCACAATTGAATTATCTGCAAGCCTTGCAATCGTGTGATAGGCACCACATTCCAGATCAACCACATCAGCGAGAATGGATGGTTGCGCTAGCGGATGCCCAGCTGGAGCAATCATCGGTGCATTTTCAGTCCAGTATCCTCCAGTGCAACAAACACCACCAGAAATGTAGGTGTATGCAACCCTGGCTTCAATAACTGAATAGTGATACCACCCTGCACGAACATGAGTGAGTCCGCCAGCACCGCAACAGCAACCTGCTTGCATCATGCTCATAATTTACTTCTTGAACCATTCGCTAATGCGTTGCATAGGTAAAATGTTGCCAGCAATGTAACCAATAAACAATGCTGCAAAACTTGCGAATGTAGAACCGATTAGACTTTCAATTGTTGCTAGTAGCATTTTGTATCTCCTGTTTGTAGGCACGATCAAATAACGGGTCACTTGCCCGCTTTGCTGCGATCCATTCCCTAGTTGATTCTGCTTGCGCTGGATCTAGCGCTGCGGCAGCAAGCGACGCTTCAACGCGCTTAGGTCGCGGTATCCAGTTAATGGCCAATCGTATAACCGTTAGCAACCCGCTTGCGCTGAGCAGGTATATACCACCGGAAATCGCTGCAACAATGAGAATCCATTGTATTAGAATCATCCATGCGGGAACCACATCTTGAACGCCCGCGATTGATTCGTGGATGGTTTTTGTTGCCTCTTTTATGGCTTGCGCCTCGCCTTGAATTTGCGTACCAATTGCCTGCGCATTCTTTGGGTATTCATTGCGTTGCAGGGTGACGCTGAGTCGATCTATAGCGTCTGCATGATTTTGCACATCGCTCGCAGCGGCAGCAATAGCATGCGATGCGGAACACGCACCCATGCAGATCGCTAGCAGAATCCAAATGCTCCATACTGCGTGCCTCATCTGCGCTGCTCCAAGCGTTCGAGGCGGATTCCGAGCGCACCAATCGCATCGTGATGCCTTGAATCGTTCGCGGCACCCAGCACCTGAGCCTTAACTAGATCCATCGAAATCTGCCGCAGTTCGGTTAGGTCTCGATCTTGCCGTTCAAGGATCGCGTCCTTCCTGCCTAGGGTTACAAACACACCACCAACACCAATAACCAACACCACCAATTGCAATACGCTGATAGCCATCTGCATCTGTGGGTTAATGGGTTGAAGCGGGCCAATTGTTGGAATGTGATTCATGCGCAGGTACCATCTATGGCGTTTGGACAACTGAAGAAAAAAAATGGTTCGCCATTATTTCTTTCGAGTGCATACATCAGCACTATAGTATTTTCACAGATGGATTTGAAATTCATACCTGCTGGGATGTTGGCTGTGGTTATTCCTGGCCCCAGTGTTGCATAGCTGCTAGTCGCGATAGATTGAGGCCCCTCACAACCGTTGTACGCCCATCCACTGGAACCTGCGAGTGTGCGCGTACGACGATACCCAAGCGTTATTTCGTAGGTGTTTGCCGCATTAAATGAAACCTCCTCCCAATCATATTTCCACGCTACAGGTGCTGATGCGCCTCCAACGGTTGCGGTTTTTCCCGAGATAGGGGTGGGTGTTCCAACAATGCGAGATGTGAAAATTTGTAGTGGTCGTGAAAATCTTTGCGGATTTTGTGCGCGCACCTGCTGCACATAGTTCACCGTGTTGGCAATTTCTAAAACCATATTGGGACTCCACGGCCCAATCGTTTCGCGTGTGTTTCCGTTAACTCTCATTGTGTGATATTCAAGTCAGAAAATGGAAATGAAGTAGGGAATGGTTGACGAAAATAGACACATCGCGCATGCGATGTGGTTATCGCAGTAACAGCTGAAGGTGCAGCCGTTGAGCAAGCATCATCAATGGTTCCGCAAATTGGTTTATCAGTCTCCCTTGATTTTGTAGCAATTTGTCTAAGGTGAAATCCATTTTCATAGATAATGGTGTAGACTATTTCATATGTTGATGAACCAGTGCGTGTGATGTTTACACCAGTGAATAATAGGGTAGAAGGTGGAAAATCGTAAGTTCCTATTGTAAAGGTTTCGCTATTCCGTTGATTCAAATGCGCCATCGCCGTAAGTGGCGGCCTTCCTGCTACAACATTGCGAATTGTTATGCGTGAAACATTGTTAAACAATGTAATTGGTTGACCACCCTCATCAACTTTGGTTCCCCCAATATCTACATCTGATGGAGTATCTTTGTTGCTTGGCGCCGTAACATACACCCTGTATACATCCACAGCCTCACCCTGCGCGCTGTATTCAATGGCTACGAAGCCAGGCTGCCCTTCGTTTTTTGTATCAATTGCGGCAGTGATTGTATCGGCAACGCTGGATTCAAAATTTATCTGAACCTCATAGACAAAACCACCGTCGTCAACCTGCCGCAAATCGTGCGATACTTGACGCAAACGCCCAGCTAAAAAGGCGCCTAACGATACAAGGGCTTGCGAGCCACCAGATACCCCATCCTCAACAGACCCAATAACCTGAATAAATGTAGTTGAGTTGGTAGATGTTGAATAGATGATTTCTGGTGTTAGTTGCTGGCCAGCCTTCTCGGTAACCACATAAGTAACCGATGAGGACCACTTTCCTCTATCTAGTCGAACATTCAAGCCCCCGGGCCTTTGGCCGTAATCCAGTGTAGTTGTCACGGTAGATTGACCTTCGTTGTATTTGCCTTTATCGCCAACACAGCAGCAGCAATTAGTGCAACGCTGGGTTTCATCCCAGCAATTGAATTATCACTCATACCAGCAACCTTCACGCCACCTACCGCTGTACTCAGTGATTCAACATTTGAGAAGTTTATAGCCCTAGTAGCAAGAGCGGTGGCTTCTTCTTGTAATTGTTTATCCTGCAACTTTTGGCGTATAGCCGCAGCTTCTGCAATTTGCGCTTTAGTTAAATGCGCTTGCTTTTCTCGTTCTGCGGTTATTTGTTTTTCTGTTTTTAATTGATCCCTATATGAACCCATAAGATCTTCAGCCATTTTTGCATCTTCAATGTTCTTTAATCTTAGATCCTGATCTTTTTTATTTTTTTCATAATATAACTGCGCGTCCATCATTGTTTTTCTAAGAACATTAGTTTTTTCCGTGTAATCTAGTTCATTTTTAGCATGATTTGTTTGCACATCAGATATGCGTTGCGCTTGAATAAGTTCGGAAACCAATTGGTCTATTCTCCCCAAACTGTGTTGTGCTTGATCTTCATTTAACCCAGCAGACTTAGAAGCTATTTCAGCCATGAATGTGTCGTAGCTTTTTGCTGCATCATTTAATCTGTTGTCAATAGACAATCGTTTTTCTTGCAATGTTTGTAATTGAAGTTCTTTTTGAATTTGTGCTGTAGCCATTGCTTCAGCGACTTGAGCCGAATACCCTCCCGCAACCAAACTATTTTTTACATCCTCTTTGTGTAGTCTTCTATTTTCTATTCGTAAATCCACAGAATCTAGTGATGTATTTTTTCTAGCTTGATTAATTTGTTCTGCAACTTTGCCGTATTGTGCCAAAACTTTAGTTTTGTTTTCGAGTGCAGCTGTACTTGCTTCAATCTGCGCAATCGATTCACCACCCTTAATCGCTTCGGCTAAAAGCATTATTTGATCACCACCCGGTAGTGACTTTACAAAACCTATCATCACATTTGAATAGACTTGCATTGCATCTATTTGCTTTTTGCTAGTCATTGCCGACAAGACTTCAGTGATTGATTGCAATCCTATTTTTACAGCAGAAAATCCAACAAAGCCTTTTAACAGTGTTTTGGATGTTATACCAAACATTGCACTGTCTTTATTTATTGTTTGTGAATAACTTGAAGTATGTGCGTAATTTTCGTCTGCTTTTTGCTTTTCATTTAGCGTGCTTTTATGTATGCTTAATTGTTTTTGTTTTTCATTTTCAGCAAGTTTTACTGCCGTTTCTTTTGCTCTTAAACTGATTTGAATTTGTTTTTGTTTTTCATTTTCTACAGCATCTGTTATTTTCTTTTGTGCTGCGGTTGCTGCGTCAATAGTGTCATGCGCAGAATTTATTTTTGAAATCGCTTCTGGAGTTGCTCCCTTTGCAGAATCTAAATCTATTTGCCTTTTGCTTTTGGTCATTATTGCAGCCTGTCGCTCTGCTGCTTTAATGGCGCGATTGGCTTTCATCTCTGCGCTCTTAGCCATGTTTTCATTATCCCGTATGACACGCTCTGATGCCGATGCATACGAACCCGCGCCAACCATCTCAACACCGATCTGGATGCTTGCACTAGCCATTGCGACCCCCAAACGCTGCATTTAATGCAGCCAATGATTCCTCAGCGGTTGGCTCTGGCTTTGAATAGTAGGGCATAAAATCATGCGCATTAAATTGTTTGCGCGTGCTGTGACAATTGGCAAGGGTTGCAGCAACAATTCCAGAGCGCAGATCATCGCGCTGCGATCCTATAGGCCCGTCAACGGCTTCAAATGCAGACCACTCAGTAAGTTCTTGACTAGACATCGTTGCTCCTAATTCAGCCAGAGTGCGGCCCATCGCTAAAGCCAAACGCATCATCAGGTATCTGATGGGCCGCTCTCTGAGTTTTTTTCCATTACCACCTTGTCGTCTTTTGTCATACCCGATAATTTGCTGGCAATATCATAGAGTCGATCAACAACTTGTGCGGGCAATTCGCCGAGTTGTTCGATGTCGCTTTCGGTAAATATTGCAGAATCATTCTCGTACAAACATAGGCACACAAGCGATGCGCGTATGTTGCGCACTGTTTTACCCTTGCTATTGAAAATGCGTTGTTCCCAGGAGTCGCGCCCTGCGGCGGTGAGGCCACGAACCGTGACATCACCCACACCGGGTACATTCACCTTCTCTTGTGGGACTGTTAATTTGAGCCCGAGGATTTTAGATTTTGTATCCATTTTATGTCAGATCTGAAGTGGTTACCGCCCCACTGATTTTTACACTCATGCTGGCCGTTACAATTTCATCCATCGAACCCTTGATAGTGAATGACTCCACAAGGCCCGTGAAGGCAAATGATGTACCGGGATTGATCGAAGCAATACCGAATGTGATCAAAAATGATTTCAGCACCGGAGCGGTGGCTGCGGCTGTTACATCAAGTTGCGCAAGAATTGCCATATGCCCCGTATCGTCCGAGTTGAAATTGACATCAAAACTTAGACTTCCAGAATCAATCATGCCGGGTGCATAGGTTTTGTGACGATCTGAAATCGTAGATGTTTCGAGAATTGAAGTTTTCATTCCTTCAATGGAGATATTTTTAACTGATAACAAAGTTCCAGAAGGTGTTGCGTAAGTAACCCCCCCAGTCGTTGTGCCGATTAAAATTGTAGAACCAAAACTAGAATAACTTGCCATGTGATTTTCCTTTATTCGTCTGGAACGCCGTCGCCAGCGTCCGTAATCGTGATTGGAGCAGCAGCATCGGAGATGTAAGTCATCTCTAAATCAACGCTGACTGCGTAATAGTTACCCGACTGATCGCCTTCCATACCCGTATCCAGTGATGTAGTAATTTTGTGCGCACGCATTTCAACAATCTTCACTCCGCGTGATTGTCCATGTGCTCCATGCAAGCCACGGCGCAAATAACTAGAAATTTTCCTAGAAATTTTTAAGGTAGTTGAAATACAATAACATGAGATGTGCGCCTTGCGTACAAGGCACTCTCTACTAAAAGATGTAGCCATTTCATCATCCGAATCAATAGTAATCACGATTGCTGGAAGCGCACTATTCTGCGCACGCATATCGGTATAGATGCGTGCGCCAACCAATGCAACTACAGTGGATACTTGTGCAATAGCATCAATCACCACCGCTGGGATTAGCATTGTTTGCGGATCGTAACTCATAGCCCTAGCTCCGCTGCGCGTTTCTTGATTGCTATTGGCATGTTTGTCCGTATGTAATTCTGAATTTGAGACTTGCTATTAGCAAACAAACTCATAATGACATTCCACCCCTGGTATGTGTTCTGTCCGCGATATCTTCCACCATCAACTATCCAGATACCGGGAGCCCATGCTTTTATTCGTGCATATGGCTTATCGTGAAAGGTTCCTATTTTGAATCCAAAGCCCTTGACCTTGAATGCGTTTGCAACCATGGCCCGCGTGAAACCAACCGTGTGTCCGGGCAGTTTGGAAAATTTGAACTTCCACCGATGAAGTCGGCCGGATTTGGGCGGTTTTTCATAGTCATTTTCTCCTCGATGCGCAGAGAATTTTGACAACAAGCCCTCACGAACTGGCTCCAAAGCATCGGTTGAAACCTGATGGTAGATATTGATGAGCTCGGTTGTGCCTAACCTGAACAGAGCAGCGTTGATCTGCTTCACCTGCGCGGCTGTTCCACGCGCAGACATTTTTTTCAGCGAGAATGCGGTTGACTTTCCCACTAGGCTACGATCTCCATGCAAACACAGTCAAGAAATTCCCTGCGCTCTTGAAAATTGATAACAGTAATCACTTCCCAAGTTTTGGTACTCATGCCATCCGTAGTCTGAAGTGTTTTTAATTGTGAAGTGTGCAAAACAATATCATTCCAACGCATGCGAATTTTGTGCGTAACGACTTGATTTAGTGCGCGGTGGTTTATTTTCTCTTCTGCGGTTGCTTCGTTGACAGAACAGAACACGGTTCCACCCGCTGTGTACGATGCAGAAGTTTGGCCATATTCGTCGGTTGCGTAGAGTTTTGAATAGACCCGCAATGGTGTGCGCAATATTCCAACATTCATGCGTAATCTCCAGTGTGATATTGTGCAATCAAAGCGTCAACCGTTTTGGGAATATCGTTGACAGTGTTGCCAATGTTTACGGGTTGACGATTTTCATACAGATGCGTAGCCATTAGCATTACCGCGTGACGCAGTGCTGCTGGAGTGCTGCTCGCAGATGATCCGTAGCCGGCAATAAATGTAATTGTTACGGCTGGTCTGCCCAAATCTTCCACTTGCGGCCACGCCGTTGAACTAGGTGCAACAATTCTACCTACGCCATTAATTGAGTATGAATAGTAGCCAGTGTTCTCAATCAGCGTAGTTGCAACACTCGATGTATTGTTATACACAATACTGGTGATACTGCTCATCGGCGAGCGCGGCAAAATAATCTCACCATTTGCTGACCCGGTAGACTCGATGGATGATGGGAAACCCGGTGATGGGAAATCTACAAGCGTGTATATAAACGATCTGTTTACAAACGCCCTGCGCGTAGCGTGCTCGATTGCCTGAGTTGATGAAACTATAAGCGTATCGATGTAGGTGTCATCCTGCGAGTGATAAATTCGTGCATGCGTTTTGAAATCAGCGGTTGTAATTACAGCTGATACCGCACCGTTGTCCACAAGGTTGCTGCGCAGGTTCATCGCTGCGCACCCCTACGAACGGCCTTACAGCATGCCGCGCCGCGCACGCATGATTCTGGTTGATCTGGATGTGTTTCCGCACGCTCCGCAAACCCCAGCGACAGCCATTCGGTAGCGGTGCGTTCATCAACGCAAATAACATCGCCCACCGCGTGGATGGTGGTATCGGTTGCTATGGATTGCAATATCTTGATGTTGAGCATGAAATCCTCCGCACGCATTTCTGCGTGCGGAGGGTTGCGTGAATGATTATGCCATTGTCAGATAAGAAAACGCGCTTGGTTGAGTAACGGTGCAATCGAGTCTGCTAGTTGAGATAAATCCAGTCTGGTTGTTAGTCGCAAACAGCTCCTTGAGTACGCGCATCGAATACGCGCTGCGTTCAGCCAAAACGCAATAATTGCCAAAGTCGCCGATAACGGCGACCTTGTTTCCCGTAGTCATAGCAGGCATAGCAGCCGATGCATAAACAGGTATCCCCATCAGACGATCAGGCTCGCCAAGAGCATTGCTGTTCTGCCAGAAATAATTAACAGTACCACTCGCAATTGAAGCAAGCCCGCGCAAAACACCGAGTACCGCATCGCTTGTGATGATGCTTGCATTTTGACGATATTGGCGGGGCAGTGTGTAAATCCACGCGATAACTTCGGCAGCGGTGAAGGTGGTTGCAGACGCACAGGTTTTATCATTCCCCGTGGTCTGGGCCATGATCGGAGATTGCGGCCCGTTGGTGACTGCGGACGATGCCAGGAAACCAAGCTCCTCGGCCTGCGCAAACATTCGAGCAAACTGCTCTACAAGTATTGATTCGATCGAAAAACCCGCACCACGAGCGGGAGCATCCTCGATGAGCTCGTTAGAAACCTTGAGCAGTCCAGTGAGTTTTCTAGGTGTCAATGTGATTTTGCCAAATGTCGATCCAGATTCTGAAAATGTGCCAGCCTCTGCAGTCCAGTTTGCAGTTCCGGTTACCGATTCAATCGCGATTTCGCGGCTAAAAGAACCCACCTGTATAACCTTAGAAACCTGACGAACAGCAGTCATCGTCTTCATTTTTGCAGCCAATTGATTGTGGTATTCAATTGGAGCTAAAGTGTCTCCGCCAGATGCCTCGCTGAGTGCCCGGATCTCGCGCATATCGCCTGGATTGGTGTGCTCGCCCAGTCGGTAGTAATTTTCCCAAGCGCGAGTTAGTTCCGGACTGCTTGTTGTGGTCTTGTATCCGTAGGTTGGACGACGATACTCGCCACCAGTTGCGCGAGTAATGAGTGCTGGCGCCTCTGGAGCATCAAACTTGGCGCCTTGCTCCATGCCCATCAACTCCTCATTGCGCTGACGCTGTGCAGTTAAGCTTGCGTACTGAGCCTTGAGGCTAGAGTACTTTTGCTCAGCTGCTGGATCCATGCCGCCGTCGGTAGCGTTTGCTCCATCAACTAACGCCTTGAGTTCCGCGTAAACCGCGCCCATTCTTTCAACCAATGTTTTGTAAGTTTCGCTTGCCATAGTAAAAGTTTCCTTCTGTTTGTTTTGCTGCGTGAGTTCTGCAAATCAACGCGATCTGCTAGACACTCACCGCAGCGGTGGGTGTCTTAAATAATTTATCAAGTGATTGTTAAGCCAAGCGCAATAGCTGCGTTTACATCTGCAAGCACGCCTGCGCATCGCAAACTGACTACAAATGCAACCTCATCTGTATTTGCATAAGTTTCATTCAGTCTTGTCACAGCCACACCATCGCTTGCTGTAACCAACATGTATCTGCTGAGATCACAGAGCAACGCCATAGGTTCGTTGCCTAATGAAACTGCGCTTGTACCTGTATTTCCAACGCTCATGTCTGCAAGTGTCCATGGAAGACCAAACATGTAGCGATCCTTGGAACCCAGTGCAATTGCCTGTTGAGAAGTTGCTGCAGCACATAAATTTAATCCGTGAGCACCTGAACCGCTGCGACCAAGCTGACCGTTAAGAATTAAACTAGATCTGCGCCAGTATTGTGCTGGTAAAATTGTTGGAACAGTAAAACCAAAAATAAATGCTTGTAAAGAGCTTCTTATTGCACTTGAATCTAAAGAGCCGCCGACAGTTAAAGCTGAAGTTCCAAATGCTCTCCCATATCGGCGACAGGTGTTAAAAATTCCGTGACAAGAATCACTGCCAACCGCTGATGTAGTTCCAGCAGTAATTGAATCAGTTGCATTGCCTACTAAAATTTGTTTGCTTACGGTGTCAGCAATGTCCTGAGCAGCTTGACGCAAAATAATGCGCTCAACACCCGCTTCGCCTTGCACAGCAGAATCCTCTAGCAATTCACGACTGACCTTCACCATAACGCTTTGGCGTTTCAATGTGAGCGCAGCGTTTGTTGAGCCTGTGTTGCTAGTTCCCGGTAATTCAAATACTGGGGGTGTTACGGTTGTTTGTGATGTTGTTGCGTCAATTAAAGTCCCAGCCTCGCCAGGATTCTTTTGAACACTAAATCCACCGCTACCAACTGGTGTAATTACAGTTAGATTGAAGGTGTTTGTAGATGTGTTGAATTTTGTAACTTTTCCAATGATTTCATCGTTGCCCAATTCCTCCATAAACATGTTGGAGTAGGTTGTTGGGATGATGGTTGTGCCACCGCTAGTAGATGAAATTGCACGCGCTTCAGCATCAGTCATGCCTACAGAACCGCGACGCAAATACAGTGAAAATAGTTGGCGATACTCGTCTGAAGATGGATCTAATCTCATGTTTGATTCCCTTTATGATCGCTTAATCTGCATAAAAAAACGCACGATCAAGCAAGTTGGTGTTCGTCGAAAAAAACCAGTTGCTCGAATCAGTGCGCTACTAGAGCATCACGGAGATTCGCTCGCTTCGAGTCGAGCACGCACTAGGCGCAGCTCGCTCGTCGCGGCAATATTAAGTTGTTGGTATAGTATATGATTTTAATCCTATGTCAAGGGCATATCAGTATTCCGGAAATAATACAATCTTCCGAGTCTTAATACGGGTTGCTTCGGCTGCGCGAGCCTCAACACTCGTTGTGGGGTTAGCCGGAAATGTTACTAGGGAAATTTCCAACAAATCTGCATCCATAATCACACGCACGGATTTTTTACCATCGCCCTTTTCGTAGGTTTCCCTTCGTACCATAAACCCAAATGAGCACTGGCTTACCACTCCACTTTGCACCAGAGCGTGGGCCTCTCTCGCAGTCGCTGTATCTGGCAATGTTGCCTCAAATCCGAGGCCAGTAGCATCCGCAAATAGTCTCAGGTTGCCGGCGCGAACGCGAGCTAATGGTTTACCGCTATCATGATTCCACAGCAGTGCAATATCTCCCGGATCTTCGAGGGCCCGATCGAATGCGTTCGGATCTATGCGTTCCAATTCGGATCCCATGTCATAGGCGGCCCATGTAACTGCATATCCGCGCACTCGCAATGCACCAGCTGATTGCGTTACGCCTGTTGTTCTAATTTCGTTTTTCATTGTTTTCTCCTGTGTTTATTAATTTCAAAAGTTCCTCGGTGGCTGCAACTGGAATTTTTTCCCACTGCTCAAACACCGTTGACAGATCAGCAATTGCACCGACGCTCTGCCTAAGCATTCCCGCGTGCCCGACGCTGTATGCATCCAATGTTGCTAGTGAAGTTTCCGCATCGAGCACACTGCCTAGCCCGACGATGCAGGCTCGCAATTCAGCGTGCAGATCTTCAATCGGTGGATGCCACTTATCTAGTTTGGATTGTGTGCGTTGCTTTACTAAATACTCAGTAACTTTGTTGATGTTGCGAGCAAATGCTGCTTGCACCGCCGGCTTGATTACCGCTAGTGCAATATCAGTTGCACTGCTCAACATCTCAACTGGTGCAACATCTACACTAGCAGGAACAGCAGGCACTGCGTCTGGCTGTGCCTGCGCACTGCTTGCTGCCGTTGTGTTTAGCGGTACGCGAATTGCATTACCACCCTCCATCGCTGGGCGACCCTCCAATGCGCGGCATTCATTGGGTGTTAGCAATCCATTCGTAACTGCAACTGCATACGCTGCATATCTCGTAGACATATCAGCTCGCAGCAAAGAATCAAATGAGATGCGTGTGCAATACGGCTGACCGCGCACAATTAATTTTCTACTGGCCTCTTGCTCTAATCGTTGCGCCCATCCTGACAAAGTGTGTTTAACAAATTCGCTATCAGCCTGTTCGGCTGAGTTGTAGGAAGTTCCATCGGAGTCACCAATTTTATGACTAGGCACCTGAAACGCTGCAGCAATTTGCTGTCTGCAATACCGACGCATCTCAATCAAGTCATTTTCCTTCATCGTGCTACTCAACTGTTGATATTTCAACCCATCTTCCAGCACTGCAACGCGACCTGCACGACTAGCACCTCCGTGCGCAGCAGTCCACGCTTCCCGCAATCGCTTTGATGCCTCTGGTGAAAGTTTGCCGGGCATGCTCAGGGTTCCACTTGGTACGGCGTTATTTGCATAAAACCGAGTGACATATTCTGAGATGACTAACTCAAGCCCGATCAAATCACGCATGCGATGAATTGGTGGGATTCCAAGCAGCCCCTCACTCGACGGGCCCACCAGATGGAAAACATCGTAGGCCCGGAATTTCTTGGAAACTTTCTCGGTGTCTGTGCCCGTGTATTTTCCACCATAAACCTGATAGTACGGTTGATTTTCACCGTCGCGGTACATTTGGATGTAATCTGCGCGTATTGGTTCAAGCGCAACTGGAACCCCGCGAGCATCTCGATGAATGTAGGCGTACCCGTTCCCAGAGAGTAAAGCGGATTGCAACAGCAATTCCTTGCCTTGCATGGCGCCGACATCATCACTCCATTCAGTATTCAACAAATTGTACAGTGGGTGTGATGGCTCATTGATTTTGCCCTCGGGATTCTCTCGGAGTATTTGCCATTCCAATCGTGCAACGCTGCTGCTGATTAAGTTTACACAACTGAATACACTCGGAGCCTCCATTGCTCGGTGTGGTGTGATTGATTCACCAGTGTAAGAATGCGCTTGTACATATGATTGTATTGATCCTCCAAGCGTTTGACCTATCGGGATATTGTCCTCATAGTCTGAGCGTGGTGGCTGCGAACCTAGATATCTCTTTAGTAGATCAATTAGAGCCATGTTAAATCTCTTTCTTCATAGACCGATGGTCCGGAATTAGTATTTTCTTTGTGCATCCACGCAGCCAATGCAGTCACTAACGCAGCAAGCGCGTCGATGCGCTCGGTGCTGGTTGCTTTGCTTGGCTTTATATTGCCCGCAGGATCTGTGTCAATCACCGCATTGCTTACACACCAGTTTAACAGATCGTTTCCATTGTGTCTTAATTTTTTACTAACCACCAATGCCTCAAGTTTTTTTGATGGCTCAGACAGTGTGCGATAGCCCTGACGAACTTCGATCATTGGTACACCCTCGGTGTACAAACCCGTGCTTAGTTGCGTTGCATTCCACGGATCGTAGCCGACAGATTTCACCTCATAGAGAACGCAACATTGTCTGATGTAATCCGCAACAAAATCGTAATCTACAACTGATCCAGGTGTAGATATTAAATGCCCCTTGCGTACCCACACATCGTAGGGTGCGCGATCGCTGCGACTCCTGCGCAATACGCCCTCCTCGGGGCACCAAGCCTGAGTTAAAACATCTACGCTGCCATTGGAATTTGGGAAGATCAAGGCCAATGCCGTTAGATCCGTATTAGTGGAAAGATCTAAACCTAAATAACATTCACGACCCCGAAGAGAATCTTTATCGGCCGTGCTTGATTCGCATTTATTCCAAGAATCCGCGGTGATCCATGTGCGCTTGGATTGAGTCCACTGGCATAAATAGAGTTGACGAAATGTAGTTTCGAATCCAGAAATTTCTTTTGCCTTTTCACATTCAGCAGTTAAAAAGTCTTCGTGAATAGTTACGCCCAGCGATGGGTTGCACTTGCGCCAAACCTTCGGATCTTTCCAATCCGCATCAATGTTTGCAGAAAATAGGCACGGTAGGAATGCGTGATCGTCAACAATTCCATCTCGCACCTTCTCTGCGTATGAATGCAATTCCCAGCACAATGATTCGCGGTCGTGGCCTGCTGTGGTGATTGAAATGTTTAGCGGTTGAGCGCGAGCACCCTGGGATGTAGCCATTGCGTCATACAGTTCTCTGTTTGGAAAAGTGTGCGTTTCATCAAATATCAAACAACTCGCATTCTTTCCGTGTTTGGTTCCAGAATCACTAGACAGGATTTCTAGTTTGCTATTCCCATGCGTGATCACATTGCGAAATATCTCAACTCGACTAGATAGCACTGGAGAACCTTGAGCCATTTGCCGACACGCATCACCTACGATTGCAGCCTGATCACGCGCCGACGCACAGCAATACACCTCCGCACCCGGCTCACGATCACACAGCAACATGTAAAGCGCGAGGCCTGATACAAGCGTGCTCTTACCATTCTTGCGCGGAACTTCAATGTAAGCCTGTCGGAAACGACGCGTTCCATCAATGCGTTTCCAACATATTAGCGATGCGAGCAAATGGTGTTGCCACGGTAACAGCTTAAAACTTTGACCAGCCCAGATGCCCTTCTGATGTTGCAACAGATTGAAGAATTGATCCATCCGATCTAACTCTTCAAAATCAAACCAATCGCCCTTTTTAGCGGTAGCCGTTGCCGAGAAGCCTGCGACGCTTAAAGGCTTACGCGGTTTTGCGTTTGAAGATGTTTTCGATACTTTGATCTGCGGTCTTTTTCTTCGACGAACTTAACCCTACGCGCGCCGATGGTGTCAACCCAAAATCTTTTGACAGCCTCGCCGCTTCATTCCTGGCGGAGTCCCGTACTTTACACCACGGATTCACATGTGTTCCGTTTCTGCAGGTGGTCACCATTCCCTCGGCTAGTAACACAATTTCTGCTCGCTCCATCTCGTCCATCGCATGCGCCCATGAGTTGTGAGCAGCTGAATCTTCAACTGCGTACACCCCAAGCGAACGCAAATCACTAATGAGTTGTGCGAAATAAAACATAGCACGATCGCTGCGCCCTACCATAGGGGTCATCCGGGCGGGAGAATCTGTACCGACCGGTTCGCTTGCTCTGGCGGAGCAAAGCTCAGATCCACGCAGACGCAAAATGCTAGTAGGTATCCTTGTTGGTGGCATCAAACTATCCTAACATAAAAAAAGGTAAAATATACCGCATAAAAAAAGTGGCTATATTGGGCTAAATACATACTATATGTCGATTCTACTCTAAAAACGCCATGTAGTGCATTTTTAGTGGCTTTTATGCTTGATTGTCGGCTGTGTGCATCGTGATTACAACGACGGTCATGGCGTTTTTAGCTTAATTTTGAAATACCCCCCCGTGTGTGGCGATTCTGATCGAATATCGCCATATGACATTTCAGCGTTATTTTTCAAACGCTTAGTAGATTTTATCCGAGCAACATCGTGAACCGTTTTGCGCGCGTGACAGTTGAAGCACAATGGTTGCATGTTCTCATAGCTGTTATCTCCACCCAATGCAATAGGAATGATGTGATCAACATGGCAAGCAGCCGTAACTAAATCAAATGAAGCACAGCGTCTACATAACGGTTCAGCATTCAACATCACTGCTCGAGCCTTTTGCCATTGCGATCCATAGCCTCGATCGGTTGTGTTGCCTCGATCATTGCGTTGTGGCGTGAGCGATGGCGTAACAGATTTCTTTGATGTGATGCGCGGAGGCCGCTCACGCTTCATTTTCGTATCCTCGCATAAGATCTAAAAGTTTTCGAGCAAACTCTGGTGCGTCAGCAACCCGCATCATAACTGTCCACTCGCCTGCGTCTTCGCGCATTAGAACTATTGGAGTATTGCCAGGTGCTGCTTCATCCTCTGATTGCGCTAGGAATTTCATCGCGGCTATTGCACTATATCGTTTCACCTCGCAGTGCAAACCCTTAACCCCTTGCAAATCTGCATCACCAACACGCCCGCAAAACTGTTGCGATCTGCACGCGCCCGACGCGTTCCAATGAAGAGAGACGGCAGCAGCCGCCTCTCTCTCACCGCGCTTTCCCTTATCGCGTGATGTCTTTCCCATGGTAGTACTATAGCGTAATCACGATGCATGCCAATAGGCAATGCCGTCTCTACCGTACCTGATGCGTCCCGAGTACCACCACGCTCCATCTCGAAATAAGTATATGGCTTCAGAGTATTGCCCTTTACTGATAATGTGCGGTAGATCCTCGACACAGCACCCCTGAACTACGGGCAGTCTCATTTCGTTGGGCTCGCCCTCAACATGAACCATATCGCCATCGCATGGCCCCCACCGCAAAATGTGTTCGGTGACATCGTGCATATGGTTATCATGTCAGTTTGTGGCGCGAAGTGGAACGCAACAGCAGAAGAGCGCCCGTCATTAGTGGTTCCCACGCTTTGAGCGAATCGCTGTCTGGCGGATACGCCCTGACACCCTCTGCGCTGTCTGAGGCGCTTACACCGATGGCCTCTGCAGCCACTAGGATCGGGCACCGTGCGATCATAGCCACAATCCGTACCATCGTCGCTAAAGTCTCCAGATCGTTCCCTAGAGCGATCCTCCACTGCGTGAGAGCCTGCTGACTAATCGACCCAGTCTCGAGATGGAGAAGGGCCTCAACCGCCTGCTCGACAGTTATTTTTTTTCTAGCATTCATGTCTGATAACTAAATTTTGAAAAGTTATGTTAAATCGTCTCGCCCCTCGCAGTGGCAGGTGGTGGTGGTGGTGGTGGTGGAGATACCCCGTAGGGGGTCTCCACCACCTCCACCCCCCACCCTGCTACGCGCCCGATAACTATGGTGGTGGCGTGGTGGCGTTTCACGCTCCACCACCATTGTTATAAGACTTTGGGATGTATTTGTAGTGCCTCGGTTCGCCGTGCATTTCTGGAACCTCGATCATGTCTATAAGGTTATCGGTACTCAATTTCTGACGCAAAATCTTGCATCTTGATTTTGGCAATTTTGAAATGTGCTCGAAGTCCTGAACTTTGCAACCGCTTCCAATAACCTCTCTCAAAAATCTATCAGCGTCCCAGCCGTCATCTACCTTGTTCATCGTTTTTAGTTTGGGTTCCACCCCATGCTCTGGGTAAAATACAGGAAAATCAAAACGGATGACCATAGATCCGACTGGTGGAAATGACCTAACGGCCGCATCCAGCACAACATGATCTGCGAGTTCATGGTGCCTAAGCACCAGGTGGGTGTCCGCCGCTCGGGCCATGGAGCCTGCGCCCGCCCCCACATCGGTCACGGATTTCTCTGACTGATTGCCCTTGGAAGTGTGATGGATGCACACCATCGCGCAACCGAGCCGCCGTGACCAAGAATCTAACAGGTTGTATATAGCAGCCATTGCACCGTTGTCATTTTCAGATATTCCTGCTGGAATGAATCTGTAAAAAGCATCAAAGATCACTAACGAGTAATCGCCCTCATTCAGTTCCTTCATGAGTTTTGATCCAAGTGTGTGAAAATCACACAGCCCGCCGCGCAGATTGACGCAAGTAATCCTACCCTTTAGTTCGTTCATTGATATACCTTTAGCGCGGCAAAGTTGCGGCAAGCGATACGCTGTAGTCTCTTCGTGTAACTCATTATCTATTAGCAATACTCGACCCTGCTCAACCTCGTATGTTGCAAGCCAACTTCGCCCAGTGGCTACACATATTGCAAGATCATTAACGAGCCAACTTTTTCCCATTTTGGGGGCACTAATGATATTCATAGTCTCGCCCGACCGTAGCAGATTGTGGATTAGCACCTGTCGCAGTTGACTGTGCCGCTGTGCCAAATCGCATATATCTACCTGTGCGATCAGATCATCGGGTATTGGTGTTGCCGTATCAGCATCTCCATCGATAGGCAAACGCTCTCTGGCGAACGCATTGCCTATCTGGCGCGGCACATCGAGTAACTCCTCGGAGGAAAGGCCGAGAGTCTGCGCACGCTGCATAATCGCACGGTGAGCATCGCCGAGCGACCACTGCCTCGCTTTCAGATCGCACGCAACCGTGAATATAGTTTGCCTGCGACCAGAGTGGAAGCACGCGCCGTCGTGCAAGAATCGCTGCGACAGCACACTCATGCTCTTGGGTGCGACTGGCGCACTAACCCTGACGGCTTTCAGCATGTGTTCGGGTGAGGGAAATTCGTCGATAGACCAGATATTGTCGGGCTCGGCGTGCGCAACCACGCACACGGGTTGCGACGGATATTTCCAGTTCGGAAAGCCTGGCAAACGCATGATGCGCGGTGCATCGTGGATGCACTGGTCGCTACCCAGCCTGATTGCCAATGATTTCTGCTGCTGACTGAATTGAACCATGTCGGTAATTGGTTCCTGCAACCGCCACCAAGCGTGAACTCCGCCGCCACTTTCAACAATCACGGTCGGCTCGGGGATGCAAGCATCAGTCCACCTAATTCTAGCCTGCTCAATGGTAGTACCTCGATCCCAATCCGCGAATAGACAACGGGCCAGTGCAACATCTTCGGCCTTGCCGCCCTCCCGCAGACGCGGATTTGCGCCAAAATAAATGTGCGTTCCTACGCCAAGCGTGGCAAGGTTTTGGACGACAGTGCGAGCGTCTTGGAACCTTGCCCATGCCTGTAATCTGTTGGGGCCGATCGCTCTAAATTCGATCAGATCATCGGTATCAAAAATAAATCCGAGCAGGCTATAGGCTGCCTCTATCTGCGGTGCTGCTGCTATTTCGTTCACGGCATTCTTTCCAAGTTGTCAAGCGTTTTTAGATAAAAACCCCACCAAATCAAGAACCTCCTAATCTGGTGGGGCGATCGAAAGACTTGTCGTCAGAACGGTATTTCGATATTAGATACACCTAATCGACTCACAGTCCCATCGGGCTTACCAACCTGTAAGGCTCGCACATAATCACCGATCTTGTGTTTACCACCCTGCGTAATATAAGTTCTAATCGTAATCTCACACTCTAATACAGATTGCGGGTTAAAATCTCCACCAGTTGGGATAGGTGGTTGATCCGCCGATGCGATTAAGTCGTTAATCCGAGAGTGATGCGTACAAGGGATATCGTCGAAGAGACGATATCTTTCGCCCTTGAAATTGACATCAGCCCAAACCTTGAGGACGATACCCTGTGGATTATCTGTGGTAATCACATTCGGGAATGGACTGATCGCCTCCTCAGACTTAACGATGAGCGCACGGTATGTATTCGCAGGCAGAACCGCGTTGCTTTTTCCACCTGACGAAGTTTTTTTCTCATTCTCGCTACTATCTATCAGTTTCATTTTGTGCATCCTTTGAACCAGCGGTGTTGACGCGATATGGGTGCTGGCGTATCCATACCGCGTGTGTTAAGCGATATTTTTGCCGTCGCGGTTGCCAAACAGAGCATTTCGCATGTTTGCAATCCACCCGATGCCAGCACTATGCGTAATGCTACTCCGAACCGCATCAGCCTCTGTGTATTCTCGGCGGCTCGAACCCTGACCCGTGATGAGCAGCGGGTGTGTGTTGAGCGCATCGATACGATTTTGCTCTTCTGCTAGTTGCAGTTGAGCAACGATAGCAACTCGGCGTGCGTTTCCATCTAGGATTTTATTGGCGACCTCTAGTACCTGCTCTGTTTCTACGCGACCGCACGGAAACTTTTCGACGATGGCTAGCACTAGTTCGTTCGATTTTGCTGCGTGAACCAGCCGAATCCGCATTGCTGCGGTT
>Ga0209702_10003462_pt1 | contig 24813 bp, 25 predicted proteins | sample FRY01_FD_187210 | JGI IMG/M metagenome (GOLD analysis project Ga0209702, IMG submission 187210) | Freshwater microbial communities from Lake Fryxell liftoff mats and glacier meltwater in Antarctica - FRY-01 (SPAdes) (version 2) | ecosystem: Environmental > Aquatic > Freshwater > Ice > Glacier... | reverse complement strand
TTTGCGCTAATGCCTGAATCCAGCTGCGGATTTCAGTGATCGTGGACGGCGTTTCTAGGGACATCGTGGAAACGATGGGGGAGCGCGTGAGCAAATTTTTATAACGTATCGTAGTCGGGCAATCTAGGAACCAATTCTTCCAATTTCCGGCAATACGGCGCACTAACTCACTGTCTGGAAATGGCACCAAGCCGACGAACAACTCGGTGCCGCGAATTGGCACACAGTGCCAAATGCGGGTGCTCCCGCAATCAGGTCCGAAGGTCAGCAATGCGCCATAGACCGGTCACTTGACATAACGCAGAGTGTCTTTTGCCTGGCGGGCGCGGCACAAGGCCTGCGAGGCAACATTGGTGCTGATCCGCGCCCGGTAGGCAAAAGATCCCGTTGAACTGAACCACCCCTGATGCGGTGGTGTGTGTTGTCTGATGTTTGCGCCGACACGCTTTTAACCCGGGCTACTGAAAAAAAGTTGGCCCACCGACAACCTTGGCAAACGCAGACCCAGTGTGGGTCTCGGTTCATCAACCCCGGGTCGATCCAAATCGGCCCAGTGGGTCAATCTGACATCGGCGGCAACAGATAAGCTCTCAGTTTCCGCAGATTAACCGGCGCCGGGAACATTCCTCTTCGTTTCACCGGATACGAGGTCTCCAAGATGCTGCGCGATTTCGACCGCCATAATCTTCACGAACTCTTCGCTCCGGTTCTTGATGCGGAACATGGGGCCGGCTACGAGCAGTGCGAAATTGCGGTGGGGCACCATCAAGGGCATCGCAACGCCGCCTAGGTCTAAGGTGTACTCTGCATCGCCCTCGAACCACCCGCGCTGCAGCGAGCGCTGAATCTCCCTCTCCACTGCATCAACGCTCATCAACGTTGTGGGGGTGTAGCGCTCGAACGTCGCGCGCCGCAGTACACTGGCGCGATCCGATGGGGTCAACCGCGACAGCAAAGCACGCCCCGTGGCAGTTACGTGCAGCGGGATGATTTTTCCCAGCTTCGCCGTGTAGCGGATGGCATGCGGCGACTCGACAACATCGATGACCAGCGCTTGGTTGCCGCTGGTTGCGGCGAGCACAGCGGTTTCGCCTGTTCGCTCGGCGAGGGCGCGCAGCAACGCGCGGAATTGCTCGGGAATCGGCTCGGCCCGCTCTACTTTCTGAAGTAGCACGAGCCAAAGCGGCGATGGGTAGTAAGCGCCACGCGCGTGCGGCTCGTACAGGTAGCCGCGACCGGCGAGGGTGCCCAGCAAATTGAAGGTACTCGACCGCGGCCAGTCGAAGTGTTTCGATATTTCGGCCAGTGTCGCGGGGCGACGGTGCTTGGCGAAGAACTCGATCAACTCGAGTACATTGGTGGCTTGTTTAACGTTCACGTTTTGGTGCGGAGATGTTCCGATGTAGAGTCGACGGGGTGCCCATTTTACTGTAGGGGTCTGCTGCTCTTGCAAGGCCTGGCCCTCGTGTTGGCCTCCGGTGCCATGCACCTTTTCTCAGCAGATCGCTCTCGGTAATCGCACGGCGCATCGTGGGAAAGCGAAAGCCCAAGCCCACAAACAGGTCGTCGTTATTCATTGTGATCTCCGGTGTCTCGTGCAACGGGAGCGAGCACATTCGATGTCCAGAAAGGTGTCGCAGCGATCATTACGCACACCATTGAAAGTAAAAAGCTGGCTCGATACCCGCCTGTCAGATCGTGCAACACGCCGGAAAGCAGCGCACCCAAACCGGAGCCGATCGACATGCAGGCGTAGATCATCCCGTAGATAGGTGCCAGCCCCGGACCGGGAAACAGCCGCGCGCTGAGGCTGGCAATGAGCGGCCCGCGGGCGCCCTGACAGATACCGAACAGCAGCACGTAAGCAGCCAGCAGCCAATGCGTTGAATGGTACGACATCGCGTAGAGCAGTGCCACGCCCAGAAAGGTGCCAGTGAAGCTCACGGTTGCCGCGCGCTTGTAACCGAAGCGGTCCGCCAGCCATCCGGCGGCGGAGACCCCGACGACCGACAGCATGCCGGCGATGCCGAATGCCCCAGCAGCCTTCAGCGGCGCGAACCCGATGTCGATCAGGTAGGCCACCGACTGCACGATGATGAGATACATCGCTACCGCAGTGAAGAACATCACCTGAACCAGCAGCCAAAACGGGCGATGACGCACTGCCTCGTGAAGCGGCCGCACCGCGCCGTTGCCGAGCGGTGTATTACGTTCGTTCCTTGCCAGCGGGGGGCCGGCCCGGATAGTGCGCCATGGCATCACAATGGAAAGAGGCAGCAGTAACAGCAGAGTCGCGCCGATGAGGTGGTAGGCGTCGCGCCAGCCGTGATTATCGATCAGGATCTGCGCGATCGGCACCATCAAGAGCGAGCCGCAGCCAAAGCCGGCATAGGCGAGCCCGATCGCGGTGCTCAGCCGCCGGTGGAACCAGCGGCTGAGCAATGCCGAGGCCGGCACCATTCCCATGGCCGAAAGACCGAGCCCTCCGAACAGGCCAATGCAGACGTAGAACTGCCACAGGTGCTGCAGTTGTCCGGCGAGGAAATGGCCGATTCCGAGGAAGGCAAGTCCCCCTGCATATAGAACACGCGGCCCCCAGCGCTCGAAGACCATTCCGGCAAGCGGTGCGGCCAGGCCACTTGTGATCATGAGTGCCGAATAAACGCTCGTCATCTGCGTGCGGTGCCAGCCGAACTCGGCGCCTAGCGGCAGCAGGAACACCATATAAGTATCACCCACACCACGCCCGGTCAAATTGAAGAGGAAGCAAAGCGCAAGCACCAATGCCGGCATCACCCTGGACGGAGTGAGTAATGAAGCGCTGCTTGTGCTCTTCTGCATGGATGAATTGTACCCATGAGTGAATGGCAAGCGTATTCACTTTCACGCTGAGTCTAAGCGTTGTCGTCATTCACTGATCCGACATTAAAGCAGTGGGATGTCCGCATGCATAGACGAAGGAAGGGTTTTCACTGATGTACAAATTGTTCATCTGTGCGAATAATTCGTTTATCAACTGAAGGGGGTGCCTGACACGTATACCTCAGCCGCCGCAAACACCAGAAAGGGTCAGAGGTAAGTCAATGGGTCCGCTGCAAGGCATCAAGATTATCGACATGACGTCCGTACTGATGGGGCCCTTCGCGACTCAATCGCTTGGCGACATGGGTGCGGACGTTATCAAGGTCGAGGCGCCGCAAGGCGATGTCGTGCGCCAGATCGGGCCGGCCCGCCATAACGACATGGGACCCATCTTCCTCAACACGAACCGCAACAAGAGGTCGCTTTCGCTCGACCTGAAGCGGCCCGAAGGCATCGCGGTACTCCGCCGCCTCATCGCCGACGCGGACGTGCTGGTCTACAACGTGCGCCCGCAGGCGATGGCCCGCCTCGGCCTGGATTACGAGGCCGTGGAGAAGATCAATCCACGCATCGTCTATGCCGGCCTCTTTGGCTTCAGCCAGGACGGCCCCTATGCCGCGCGGCCGGCCTACGACGACCTGATCCAGGGTGCGGCCACGCTCTCGTACCTGATCGCCCGCGCCGGCGACGGCACGCCCCGCTATGTGCCCACGGCGATGGCGGACCGCATCGTCGGCATCACGGCGGTCGGCGGCATCTTGGCCAGCCTGCTCGCGCGGGACCGCACCGGCCACGGCCAGCGCGTCGACATCCCGATGTTCGAGACGATGGTAGGCTTCGTGCTCGGCGACCACCTCGGCGGCCTGACGTACGAGCCTCCGCTCGATGGCGGCGGCTACGCGCGGCAGCTGTCACCGTACCGACGGCCTTACCGCACGAAGGACGGCTACATCTGCGCCCTGGTATACAACGACAAGCAGTGGGAAGGCTTCCTGCGCGCCATCGGCCGCGAGTCGCTGGTCAAGGATGACGCCCGCTTTGCCACGTTCGCGAACCGCTCGCGCAACATCGACTTCGTCTACGAGCGGCTTTCGGACATCTTCGAGGAGCGCACGACGGCCGAGTGGATGCGCGTGCTGGAAAAGGCTGACATCCCGATGATGCCGATGCACGACTTCGATAGCGTGCTCAAGGATCCCCACCTTGCCGCCACTCGGTTCTTCACGACCGTGGAGCACCCTACCGAGGGCACCATCCGCTCGATGCGCGCCCCGGTCAGCTTCTTCGGCACGCCGGCCGGCGCCATCAAGCATGCGCCTGCCCAGGGCGAGCACAGCGTGGAGATCCTGTGCCAAGCCGGCTACAGCCCCGAGGAAATCGATTCGCTTCTCGCCAACGGCGCTGTGCAGGCGCCGCAGGCTCCCTCTTCCAAGGAAAACGCAGCGTGAATTTCGAATTGAGCGAACAGCAGGAAAGCATCCGCGTGGCCATCGCCCGCATCTGCGCGCAATTTGACGACCAGTACTGGTTCGACCGCGACCACGACGGCCGCTTCCCCGATGAGCTTTACCGGGCGCTGGCCGCCGATGGCTGGCTGGGCATGTGCATCGGCGAGGAATACGGTGGGGCCGGGCTGGGCGTGACCGAGGCGGCCATCATGATGCAAACGATCGCCCAGTCGGGCGGCGGCATGTCAGCCGCGTCGGCCGTGCACATCAACCTGTTCGGCCTGAACCCGGTGGCCGTCTTCGGCAACGAGGAGCAGCGGCGCCGCATGCTGCCGCCAGTGGCACGGGGCGAGGCCAAGAGTTGCTTCGGCGTGACCGAACCCAACACGGGCCTAAACACGACACAGCTGAAACTGCGCGCGGTCAAGAAGGGTGACCGCTATGTGGTCAACGGCCAAAAAGTCTGGATCTCGACCGCCAAGGTAGCCGACAACATCCTGTTGCTGGCACGCACCACGCCACTGGAAGAGGTGAAGAAATCCACGCACGGTCTGAGCCTGTTCTACACGCCGTTCGACCGCAGCCGAATCACGGTGCACGAGATCGAGAAGATGGGGCGCAAGTGCGTCGATTCCAACGAGCTCTTCTTCGAGGACTTCGAGATCCCCGCTGAGAACCTGATCGGCGAGGAGGGGCGCGGGTTCGAATACATCCTGCACGGCATGAACCCGGAGCGCGTACTGATCGCGGCCGAGGCCGTGGGGCTAGGGCGTGTCGCCCTGCAGCGCGCCACGGCCTACGCCAAAGAGCGCAACGTCTTTAACCGCCCCATCGGCAAGAACCAGGGCATCCAGCATCCGCTCGCGCAGAATTGGATGGAACTGGAGGCCGCCAACCTCATGGTGATGAAGGCCGCGTGGGAGTACGACAGCGGCAAGGACTGCGGCGCGAGCGCCAACGCGGCGAAGTTCCTGGCGGGCGAGGCGGGCTTCAATGCCTGCCAGCAGGCGGTGATGACGCACGGCGGCTTTGGCTATGCGAAGGAATACCATGTCGAGCGCTACCTGCGCGAATCGCTGATTCCGCGCATCGCGCCGATCAGCCCACAGCTGGTGCTTTGCTACATCGCCGAGCGCGTGCTCGGCCTGCCCAAGTCGTACTGACCCATGGCAGACGGCATGCACGATACGGCGCGTAGCGGACCCCTGGCCGGGCTGCGTGTGGTGGAGTTCGCGGGCATTGGCCCAGCACCGTTCTGCGGAATGCTGCTGGCCGATCTCGGGGCGCAGGTGCTGCGCCTGGACCGCATCGAGCCCAGCGGCCTGGGCATTCCGCGGCCCCCGCAGTTCGACCTGCTGCTGCGCGGCAAGCGCTCCATGCGCGTCGATCTGAAGGACCAGGCCGGACTGGCCCTGGCTCGCGGGATCGTGGCGCGGGTGGATGCACTCATCGAGGGGTTCCGTCCCCAGACGATGGAGCGCATCGGCCTCGGCCCCGAAGTGTGCCTGGCCAACAATCCGAAACTCATCTACGGCCGCATGACGGGATTCGGCCAGGACGGCCCGCTCGCGCAAGCCGCGGGCCACGACCTTAACTACCTGGCGCTCACTGGCGCGCTGCATGCGATCGGCCGCGAAGGCGGACCGCCGACGCCGCCGTTGAACCTGGTAGCCGACTACGGCGGTGGCGGCCTGATGCTGGCCTTCGGCATGGTGAGCGCGCTCGTGCATGCCCGAGCCACCGGGCAAGGGCAGGTGGTAGACGCGGCGATGGTCGATGGTGTCGGCGCGCTGATGACGCCGCTGCACGGTCTCATCGCCGCCGGACTGCAAACGGGCCCGCGCGGCACCAACCTGTTGGATTCGGGCGCGCCGTTCTACGACGTGTACCGCTGCGCCGATGGCGAGTACGTCAGTGTGGCGCCGATAGAAGCGAAGTTCCAGCAGGTGTTCCGCGAGAAGCTCGCGGCGGCCGGCATTGACGCGCTGGACCTGCCAGCTTTCAACGACCGTGCGAACTGGCCGCGCCTGCGCGAGCGCCTGGCGACGATCTTCGAAACGCGAACACGCGCGCAGTGGTGCGAGGTGCTCGAAGGCAGCGACAGCTGCTTCGCGCCTGTGCTCTCGCCGATCGAAGCGTCACGACATCCGCACAACGTCGCACGCCACAATTTCATCGAGATCGGCGGCGTCACGCAGCCAGCGCCGGCTCCGCGTTTCAGCGCCACCGCGCTGGATGTGCCCGAGGCACCCAGGCAGGACGGCGGCGAGCAATGGGCCGCGGCCTGGGGCGTTCCGCAGGGCGAACTTATGGCTTGCGGGTACGACCTGAAGACTTAGGAAAGAACAGCATGGCAGGATTGCATTTCAAGGAATTTTTTGAAGGCCAGGAATTCACGCACGATTGGTCGCGCCCCGCCATGATGCGCCGGAAGGCAGTGACCGCATGAGCGTCACCGAAACCAGCGGGGCGATCAATCCCAGCCTGCTCTACGAGCAGCACGGGTCCGTGGTCGTGATCCGGATCAACCGGCCCGAACAGCGCAACGCGATCAGCGGCGAAGTGCGGGCCGGCCTCTTCACGGCATTCGCGCGGTTCGAGCAGGACAACTCGGCGTTGGTCGCCATCCTGACCGGAACCGGCGACAAGGCTTTCTGCGCCGGCATGGACCTGAAGGAAGTGGCCGAATCCGGCCTGGCCGTGCCGCCGCCCGGCTTCCTGCCGATCATCGGCGACAACATCCGCGTGACCAAGCCCACTATCGCCGCCGTGAACGGGCTGGCCTTCGCCGGTGGCTGGCTGCTCGCCCAGATGTGCGACCTGTGCATCGCCGCGGAGCACGCGACCTTCGGCATCACCGAAGCCCGTGTCGGCCGCGGCATGCCATGGGCGGCGCCACTCGTCAGCATGGTGCAACAGCGGGCCGTGATGGAACTGCTGCTGACGGCCGAGCCTATCACTGCGCAGCGCGCGCACGAGATCGGGTTCGTGAATCACGTGGTGCCGGGGCTGGAAGTGCTGCCCCGTGCCATGGTCATGGCCGAGAAGATCGCCACCAACGCGCCGCTGACCGTGCGGGCTGCACGCGAACTGGTGTATTTGTCGACCGAGATGGGCCGCTCGGCGGCGCAGCGCGCGGCCGAGCATTTGTTCGACCACGTCTACCGCAGTGCGGACGCCCAAGAGGGCCCACAGGCATTCCGTGAAAAACGCAAACCTCAATGGAAAGGCTTCTGACTGCCATGCACAGCACCACCAACGCTCCGAAGGGTCATGCCGGTCCATGCACCACAGCCTACATACGGTTGCGTCGAGCGGTTGACGCGCTCGACGCGGTGCTGATGTTCATCGGCTGCATGATGCTGTTTCTGCTGATGCTGGTCGTCGTCGCCGACGTGTTGCTGCGATATCTGTTCAATGCGCCGCTGCTCTGGTCGCACCAGGTGATTTCGACCTATCTGATGCCGGGGCTGTTCTTCCTGGCGGTGTCGCATACGCTCAAGTCGAATGCGCACGTCGGTGTGGACATTCTTCACAACTACGTGACCCGGAAGACGCGCTACGTCTTTGAGGCTGCGACGAGCGTTCTGGCGGCACCCGTTTTCTTCTTCGTTGCCGTCGTGGCCGCGCAGCGAACGGTCGAAGAGTTCCATTCGGGGGCCACTCTCACGAGCGGACTCGCGGTGCCGAGCTGGACCACCAGCTTCCTGCTACCGCTGGGATTCGGGCTGCTCGCGTTGCGCTTGGCCCTGAACGCAGCAGGTTACGCCGCGACCCTGGCGTCGGGTCGAGAGGTGGCAGCCCTGCCGCCAATCTCAGGCAGCGAGGAGGTGGCGTCATGATCGCGGCCGGTATCGTAGCCTTGCTTTTGATCCTGCTGGTCTTCGGCATGCCGGTGGCGTTCGCGCTCGCTACCGCAGGCAGTTTGGGGCTTTACCTGGTGGGTGGACTGGAAACCCTGTCGGGCGTGATAGCGACGACGCCGCTGTCGACCGCCGGCATCTACGAACTCATCGCCGTGCCAATGTTCATCCTGATGGCTCAGTTCGTGCTTGTTAGTGGCGTCGCCGACGACCTGTTCAAGGCCGCCGCCATTTGGGTCGGCCGCGTGCCGGGGGGCCTCGCCATGGGGACTGCGATCGCCGGCGCTGGCTTCGGGGCGATCTCGGGCTCGAGCACCGCCTCTGCGGCAACGCTGTCGGCGACCACCATACCGGCCATGCTCAAGCAGGGCTATGACCCCAAGCTGGCGACAGGTGTGGTCGCGATCTCCGGAACCCTCGCGATGCTCATCCCGCCGAGCATTATGCTCGTCCTGTACGGGATCATTGCGGACGTGAACATCGGTCAGTTGCTCATCGGCGGCGTGATCCCTGGCATCCTGGTGACGCTGACGATTATCGCCACCGTGTGGGTGCTTGTGACGATCGACCCGGCCCGTGCGCCGCGCGGCAACTCGTACTCCCTGCGGGAGAAATTTGCCTCGCTGAAGGTCGTCGGCCCGATGTTGGTGCTGTTCATGGCGGTCACCGGCGTGATTTACACCGGCATTGCAACGCCGACCGAGGCTGCCGGGCTCGGCGCCTTTGGTGCTTTCCTCCTTGCCGTTCGCGAACGAAAGATCGACCGCGTCTCCCTGATGAAGGCCTTGACGCATGCCACCCATACGACTTGCATGATTTTCATGATCATCGTCTGCGCGAAGATCTTCGGGTATTTTTTCACTCTCACGCAGACCACGCAAGAGATTGTTCAATGGGTTGGCGCATTTGACGTGTCGCGCTGGGTGGTGATGGTCTTCATTCTGTTCGGCCTCCTGATCCTTGGTTGCGTGATGGATCAAGTGGCGATCCTCATTCTCACGATCCCGGTGCTTCTGCCGCTGGTCAAGATGCTCGGTTTCGACCCGGTGTGGTTCGGCGTGATTTTCGTCATAGTCGCCGAGGTCGGGCTTGTGACGCCGCCGCTGGGCCTGAATGTCTTCGTCGTCGCGCGCTACGCGAAGCGGCCGCTGCAGGAAATCTTTGCTGGCGTTTGGCCGCACGTCTTCAGCCACTTTCTGCTGCTCGCGGTGCTCGTCGCCTTCCCGTCGATCATTCTTTGGCTTCCTTCCCAGATGGCGCCGTAGCCGACAAGCCATGGCGCCGGTTTTCAGTCCCAGCAACGAAAGAAAGGCCTAATATGTCCAGGATGTTTAACTTCCCAGATGGTGCCGTAGCCGACAAGCCATGGCGCCGATTTTCAGTCCCAGCAACGAAAGAAAGGTCTAATATTATGTCCAAGAACTTTAACAGGGCGATTCAGATGGTCGCCACCGCCGTGGCTATTGGTGCCGTGGGGTCCGCGTTTGCCCAGACGCCGATCAAGCTCAAGATCGCCGATTCATTCCCGGTCGGTCACTACATACCGAGATACACGATTCAGCCCATGATCGACCAGCTGAAGGCGAACCCGGCCACCAAGGGCATCGTCGAGTTCCAGTACTACCCGGCCGAGCAGATGGGCAAGGCGAAAGACCTGCTCGCGCTCACCCAATCGGGTGTGATCGACATCGCCTATGTCGCGCCGGGCTTCGTGTCCGACAAGATGCCGCTGTCGGTGGTGGCCGAGCTGCCGCTCGACGTCAAGGGCGCCTGCATGAGCACTCTGGCCTACTGGAACCTCGCGAAGCCGGGCGGGTGGCTGTCCAAGAAGGAGTTCGAACCCAATGGCGTCCGGCTGTTGTTCACGATCGTCTTGCCGCCGTATCAACTGGTCACGCGCAAGCCCTTCAGTTCTCTGAAGGACATTGAGGGCATGAAGATCCGCACGTCGGGTTCGGCCAAGGAACTGGCGCTCAAGAAGATCAAGGCGATCCCGGTGCTGATACCCACGCCCGACGTTTACGAGTCGCTCTCGCGCGGCACGATCGACGGCGTCATTTTCCCGATTAACAGCCTGCCACCGTACGACATTCACAAGCTGTCGAAGACCTCGACGATTGGCCAGAATTTTGGCTCCTTCGTTGCCAATTACGTGATCAGCGAGAAGCGCTGGCAGACCTTGCCGACCGAGGTACAGAAGGCGCTGTCGACGCTGAGCGAGGAGCTCATTCGCAGCACGTGCGCCAATGTCGAACGTGACGAAGCCGGTGACATGGAAAAAGTGAAGCAGGCCGGCGTCAAGTTCATCACCCTTTCGGCAGCCGACAAGGCGGTGGTGGCCAACGCAATGAGCGAGGTCGCCAAAGAGTGGGCTGATAGCATGGACAAGCGCGGCCACGCTGGCACCGAGGTGCTCAATGCTTTCAAGGCCGGTCTGAAATGAGCCAGGCGCGACGGAGACGCGGATGATGGAGGCGCTGTCGCTCGTTCCGGTACCGACCGAAGCCGAGGCGCTGCGAGCGGACGTGCGCGCGTTTCTCGACGAGACGCTGCGTGACATGCCGCCCGAACGGCGGGCGCAGTCCTGGCTGGGTTTCGATGCGACGTTTAGCAAGGCGCTGGCCCAACGCGGCTGGATCGGTCTTGCCTTGCCGCAGGCCTACGGCGGCGGTGGCAAGGACGCGTTCGCCCGCTTCGTGCTGGTTGAGGAACTTTTGTCGCGCGGCGCTCCCGTGTCTGCCCACTGGATTGCCGAGCGCCAGAGTGCCCAGATGATCCTGCGCTACGGTACCGAGGCGCAGAAGCGCTTCTATGTGCCGCGCGTGTGCAGCGGCGACGCATTTTTCTGCATCGGGATGAGCGAGCCGCAGTCGGGCTCCGATCTCGCAAGCATCAAGACGCGTGCCACGCCCACGGCGAGCGGCTGGCGCCTCAAGGGGCAAAAGGTCTGGACCACGAACGCGCACCGCTCGCACTTCATGATCGCGCTGGTGCGCACGTCGGGAACGACGGACGACCGTCACCACGGGCTGTCGCAGGTAGTGGTTGACCTCTCGTTGCCCGGCGTCACAGTGCGGCCGATCGAAGACCTGACCGGCGAGCGCCACTTCAGCGAGGTGTTCTTCGACGACGTGGAGCTTGCGCACGACGCGCTCGTCGGGCAGGAGGGCGCGGGATGGGAGCAGGTCACAGCCGAACTCGCCTACGAGCGAAGTGGACCCGAGCGGCTGTACTCGAGCATCGTGCTGTTCGACACCTGGCTTGAGCATCTGCGGCACGTGAAGGCGGACGATGATATCTCGCTCGCGCTGGCGGGCCGCATCGTGGCCCAGCTCGTTACGCTGCGCTCGATGGCGCTGTCGGTCACTGCCAAGGTCGCCGCAGGCGAGAGCCCGATGGTCGATGCATCGCTCGTCAAGGATCTGGGCACCGAGCTGGAGCAATTCATCCCGCTGGCGCTTGGCGACGCCATCGCCAGCGCAACCGAGCGCGATGCGCCGCCTGCGCTGCTGCGCACGCTGGCGTACGTGACACAGATCGCGCCGACGTATTCACTGCGCGGCGGCACGCGGGAAATTTTGCGCGGCGTGATCGCGCGCGGATTGGGGCTGCGGTGAACAATCTCTTGACTCAGTCGTTTGACCGGTTGCTGGCCAACTGCTCCACCCCCGAGGTGGTCCGGCAGGTGGAGCGCGGAGAGACGCACGGACCATTGTGGGCTCGCATCCATGAATCGGGCTATCTTGATGCACTGGTACCGGAGTCGGCCGGTGGTGCCGGCTTGTCGCTAGCCGACGCGTTCCCGCTCTTCGTGGCCGAGGGACGCCATGCGCTGCCGGTGCCGCTGGCCCATACCATGCTTGTGCGCGCCGTACTGGCGAGTGCTGGCATAGAGCCGCCCGCCGGTGCGCTGGCGATCGCCTCGCAGGTGCGCGTCGAGCACGACGGCGCGGTGTCATGCCCGGCGACACCGTATGGCCGAGTTGCGGACTGGGTGGTGGTGGGGATGCCTGAGAGCTGGCTGTTGCTGCCGACAGCGGGCGCCGCAATGCGCAACACCGGGATTCACGGCAGCCTGCGCGCCGATCTGCGCTGGCCGGCGCACTCGCACCAGACGCTGGTTGCGCACGGGGCCATTGCGTGGCGGGAAGCAGGCGCGGCGATTGCCGCTGCACAGCTTGCCGGTGCCATGGAGCGTGCGCTGGGGATGACGGTGGCCTATGCTAACGAGCGAATTCAGTTTGGCCGCTCAATCGGTAAGTTCCAGGCAATCCAGCACCAACTGAGCGTGATGGCCGAGCACGTCTTTGCCGCGCACATGGCCGCTGAACTCGGCTGCAGCGGTCGAGGCCCGCTTCCGCACGGCTTGCGGGCAGCCGTCGCCAAGGCGCGTGCCAGCGAGGCGGCGACGATCACAACGTCGATCGCGCACGCCGTGCACGGCGCAATCGGCTGTACAGCCGAAGTTGATTTGCAGATATACACCCGCCGCATTCACGAGTGGCGCGCGGACTTCGGATCGGAGCAGCACTGGAGCCGGGTGCTTGGCCGTGCGTTGCTGGCCTCGGACGCCGAATCGACGCTCGCGTTCATGCGCGCTGATCTCATCCCGCTCCTGGAGGAAATTCAATAATGAAGCCGTTTTTATTGTATGAGCAGTCGGGGGCGATCGTCACACTGACGATGAACGCGCCCGAGTCCCGCAACGCGCTGACTGGCAACAACGCTCCGCAGGAATTCGTCGACGCCTGCGCGCGTATCGCTACCGACATGTCCGTGCGTGCCGTCATCCTCACGGCTGCCGGCACCGTGTTCTCTTCGGGGGGCAACCTCAAACATATGCAGGAGCTGTTCGACGCATCGCCCGCGGCGCTGAGGACGTGGTACCGCGAAGGCATCCAGCGCGTGGCCACGGCCCTCTATAACCTCGAGGTACCAACCATCGCCGCAGTGAACGGACCGGCAATCGGCGCCGGCTGCGACCTGACCTGCATGTGCGACATCCGCGTCGCGTCCGAGGCGGCTTCCTTCGCGGAGAGTTTTGTCAAGGTCGGTCTGATCCCGGGCGACGGCGGGGCGTGGCTGCTGCCGCGTGTCGTTGGAATGTCCAAGGCGGCCGAGATGTCATTCACGGGCGATTCGCTCACGGCCGCCGAAGCGCTCGCGTGTGGGCTGGTGTCGCGCGTCGTTCCGGCGGACCGGCTAATGGACGAAGCGCGCTCGCTCGCGGGCCGCATCGCGGCGAACCCCGGCAGCGCGCTGCGCCTGAGCAAGCGGCTGCTGCGCGAGGGTCAGCATATGCGGCTGGAAAGCCTGCTGGAGATGTCCGCCGGTTTCCAAGCGCTCGCGCACAAGACGCCGCAGCACGTAGAGGCGGTGAACGCCTTCGTCGAAAAGCGCAAGCCCGTCTTCGGCGACGACTAGGAGCTTGCGCGGCAGCTTCATCCAGAACAATCAGACCACTTAGGAGACATCGATGGACAGACGAACTTTTCTGATTGCCGGCGCCAGCGCCGCAATCGCCACACCGTCATTCGCGCAAAACACTGGCGCTGCCGCTGGCCACCACCGGTGCCATGCCCAACGTACTGGTAACCAATTCGTCGAAACTGAAGGCCAACTCGGTGCGTGAATTGGTGGAGAAAGGGCGCAGCCAGCCAGGCGCGCAGGCGCGTGGCGCCGAGCTATATGCAACCCGGCCTTCCGAGCTGCGCACGTTCGTCGCGTCCGAGACGGAGCGCTGGCAAAAAACCGCAAGCAATCTCGGTATCAAACCGGATTCCGCAACATGACACCACTCGAAGGCATACGTGTACTCGACTTGAGCAAGGTGCTTGCGGGCCCGCTGTGCGCGCAGTTTCTGGGCGAGCTCGGCGCTGAAGTCATCAAAGTCGAGCCGGTCGGAAGCGGCGATGACACGCGCGCCTGGTTGCCGCAGGATCGCGGCCAGTCCGCCACTTTTCTGGCCGTCAACCATAACAAGCGCAGTCTGGCAGTCGATCTGAAGTCGGAAGAAGGACGCGCAATCGTGCAGGCGCTGGCAGCCAAAGCTGACATCGTGTTGCAGGGCTTCGGCGGCGGCACCGCGCGCAAGCTGGGCGTCGATTACGAAACCCTGTCGGCGCTCAACCCGCAGCTGATCTACTGCGAAATTTCCGGCTATGGTCGCACCGGACCGCTCGGCGGCCAGCCCGGCTATGACGTCATGCTGCAAGCCTTCAGCGGCATGATCAGCACCATGGGCGAACCCGACGGCAATCTGGCGCGTGCCAGTTTTTCACCGGTCGATCTGGGTACCGGCATGCATGCATTAAGCGGTGTGCTGGCGGCCGTTATCGAACGCTCGCGCACCGGGAAAGGACTGTACCTGGAAGTCACGCTGCTCGACACCGCAGTCGGTTTCATGACTTACCTCGCGCAAAACTTCTGGCGCAGCGGCGTCGCGCCGAAAAGAATGGGAACCGGCCACTCTGCACTGTCGCCCTATCAGGTATTCGAAGCGGCAGACGGACCGCTGATGATCGGCGTGGGCAACGACTTGCAATGGAAACGCTTTTGCAAGCTGACCGATTTGCAGCGCTACATTGACGATCCCGAATTCGCAACCAATGCGGCGCGGGTCAGGAATTTTTCCAGAACTGTTGCTATGGTCCAGTCAAAAATCATGTTGCAGCCGGTGGCGCACTGGCTGGAAGTATTGCGCAATGCGAATGTGCCGTGCTCTCCGATCAACACGCTGGAACAGGCGCTCGCCCATCCGCAAGTTGCCGAGCGCGAGCTGATCGTGTCGAGCGAGCATCCGGTGCTGGGCCGCGTCGATAACATCGGCCTGCCGGTTCGCTTTCGCGGTGAAAAACGCGAAGCACGCTATCCCGCGCCGCTGCTGGGTCAGCACAGCCATGACATCCTGCGCGAGATTGGCTATGGCGAAGACGCGATTGCCGACCTCGCGCGCCGCAATGTGATCGAAGCACCGGCGCCGCTTTAATCGCGGCAGCCATTTCCACCGTTTTTACAGGAATTCAGATGGGAGAAGTCACTTACGAAGTCCGCGACAACGTTGCGGAAATCATGCTCAACCAGCCGCCGGTCAATGCGCTGACCAAATCTCTCATCGCCGATGTGCTCGATGGTCTGAGCCGCGCAGCGGCCGACAACGACGTGCGCGCCGTCATCGTGGGAAGCGCCGTTCCCGGTCAGTTCTGTGCCGGCCTGAATCTGCAAAAAATGGTCGAAGGCTCGGACACCGAAACGCGCGGCCTGCTCGAAATGCTCTATGTCCGTATGACGGACCTACAGTTCAGCCTCGGCAAGCCTTCGATTGCCGCGGTCGCCGGCCCGGCTCGCGCCGGCGGCATGACCATGGCGATTTCCTGCGATATGATCGTGGCTGGACGCTCGGCGACTTTTGGCTATCCGGAAATCGATGTCGGCATAGTTCCGGCCATTCATTTCACACATCTTCCGCGTATCGTCGGCCGGCCGCGGGCATTCGATCTGCTGTTCACTGGACGTTCTTTTGACGTGATGGAAGCCCAAACACTGGGTCTGGTTTCGCGCGTCGTCGACGACAACAAGGTGCTGGACGAAGCGCGCAGACTGGGCCAGATTTTTGCCGCCAAGCCGACCAGCATCATGCGCATGGGACGCAATGCATTCATGACCGCCAACGACAATGGCTATCGGCAGGGCGTTGCCGTCGCGGTGGAAAATCTGTGCAATGTGATGGCGACAGAAGACGCACGCGAAGGCTTCAGCGCGTATATGGAAAAACGGCGGCCGCGTTGGGCCGTGAAGAAATCAAAGTAGCGCAAAGGGAGTCAACAGCATGAGCCAGCCCACCTTCGATCGCTCTGCACATCGCATGTGCGAGCAACGCTACTTCGAGGATTTCGGTCTCGGTGAAAAATTTGTGCTGCCATCCAGGACCATGACCGATGCGTTGTTTGCGGCATTCCAGATGGCCAGCGGCGACAACCATCCCGTGCATTACAACGTGGAATACTGCCGCGAGCGCGGCATGCCTGACATGCTGGCGCACGGCTATCAGTTGCTGATTCAGACCGCTGCTGGCGCCGGCCTGTTTCCGCATATGGTGGAAGACTCGCTCAAGGGGTTCATTGAGCAATCGAGCCGCTTCCTCCATCCGGTATTTGCCGGCGATACCGTGTATGGCACGCTCGAAGTCAGCGAGCTGATACCGGGACGCACGACCGGTGTGCTTGCATTGCGCTCGACACTTCACAATCAGCACGGCGTGCTGGTGATGGAAGGGATGCAGAAATATCTGCTGCGCAAAAGAGGGTGTTGTTGAGTAAATCGGAAATGAGGGAAAGCGCTCTATTTCCCACGAAATTTCAGACTTTCACTGAGATCGGGATCCCCAGATTTGTCATCATGTTCAGTGCAGACGCACTGATTCATGCATCAGTTTTTTGCTGAAGCAAGGCGCGCGCTTTCATCGTGTTGCCGAAGATGCGCTTGTACCTTTGCATCGCAAGCTCCACATAACTGCGCAGGTTGTAGCCGCTTTCGCGTTGCCAAGTGATGCGTCCATTTTCTGCAATCACTTTGATATGTTGATCGCGCTGGGTGTCAACGGTCAAGACGGAACTGCCGTGCAGACGCCTAGGACGCCTTCAGGCACCGTACAGCTCGCGAGCCTCGCGAGCCAGTGCTTCGCGGTGGTGGGGTGCTGCCAGGTTGATCATGGCGCGCACTCGCTGCTGCAGGTCCAGACCGCGCAACCGCACCGCGCCGTTCTCGGTGGCGATGATGTCCACGTCGGCGCGCGGCGTCGTGACCGGCCCGTTGAGCCGCGCCACGATGCGCGGCACCGTGCTGCTCTTGGCAGCGCTCGGGAAGGCGATGATCGACGCGCCGCCGCGTGATTGCCCCGCTGCCCGCACGTAGTCGACCTGTCCGCCGACCGCGCCCACGTAGTCGCCGCCCGCGAGTTCGGCGTTGACCTGCCCCGTCAGGTCCACTTCGATGGCGGAGTTGACGGAGATGAAGCGCGAGAGCTGCGACAGCACTGCCATGCCGTGCGTATAGGGAATGGGCTTGAGCCGGATCGCCGGGTTGCGGTGCGCGAAACGATAGAGCTTGTCGCTCGTGCCGAAGAGGACGCCGCTCACCGTGATGCCGGGGTCGATCTCCTTGTACGCGTTGGTCACGACGCCGGCCTCCATCAGGTCGACGATCGAATCGCCCACCATGCCGGAATGGATGCCCAGGTCCTTGCGGTTTGACAGCATCGCGATGATGGCCTCGGGAATGGCGCCGATGCCCACCTGCAGCGTCGCGCGGTCCGGGATGAACCGGTCCACGTGCGCGGCGATCTGGCGCTCGAGATCGCCCACGGCGGCCGACGGCAATTCGAGGGGCGCGCGGTCCGTTTCCACCAGCACGTCGATGTCGTCATCGGTCAGCGCGCCGTCGCACGACGACTGCGGCACCTGCCGGTTCATCTCGGCGATGACGATCCGGGCCTTGTCCACGGCGATACGCGTGTAGTCGGCGGCGAGGCCGAGGCTGTAACGGCCGTTCTCGTCGGGCGGGCTGACTTGGATGAACGCGACGTCGCAGCCGATCGCACCGCTCTCGATGAGGGCGGGTATCTGCGAGACGTGCGCCGGCACGACGTGCATCTGTCCGGCTTTGATCAGGCGGCGGTTGGTGCCGACACCGCCGATGCCCCGCAGGCCGAGGCCGTCAACGGCACCGGGCTGGAAGGTGTCCGAGAACATCGCGCAAAGGAAGGTGTTGACGCCGCCGAGTTCGGCGCGCTGTGCCACCAGCTTTTCGGTGAGCGTCTGCGGCTCGGCAGTTCCCTGCGCGACCAAGATGTGGTCGCCCTTGCGGATCCATTCGCGCAAGTTGAGGCGGGCGGGGTCGATGCGGATCATTTCGCGCCCCGCGCGGCCAGCGCGTCGGCGAACGCGACCAGTCGCTGGGCCCGCTTGAGGAGCGGGCCGTCGACCATCTTGCCTTCGAAATCGATTGTGCCAATGCCTCGCGCCATCGCCTCCTCGTACCGGGCGATGAGACGACGGGCGTGTTCGAGCTCGGCGTCGCTGGGGCGGAACACGCGATTGGCCACGTTCAGCTGGCGCGGCAGCAGGCAGATCTTGCCGTCGTAACCCATGTTGCGGCCTGTGGTGGCGTCGCGCTCGAAATGATTGTCGTCGCGGATTTCCACCACGGCCTGGTCGAGAGCCAGAATGCGGGCGGCCTTCGCGTGCAGCAGCACGCGCGAGCGCGCATACGCCACTTCCGCCGAATCTGCGGTGCGGCGGGCACCGAGGTCACTCGCTAGGTCTTCCGCGCCGAAATAGACGGCGGCGATGGCCGGATGCGCGGCGCACAGAGCCGCCGAATTGACTACACCGGCGATCGACTCGATGCCACCCACGATGAAGCGCGGCGCTGCTCGGGGCGCATCGCGGTCGAGGCGGCGCATGAGGTGCAGCGCCGGATAGAGCTGCTCGACCTTTTCCAGCTTGGGGATGATGATGCCATCGACATCGGCGCGCAGGGCCGCGTCCAGGTCTTCCAGGTACTGGTCCGACTCGGGCTCGTTCACCCGTACGGTGAGCGCGCCGCCCAGCGGCTGCTTGCGCACGTTGTCCACCAGTTCGGCAAGGCCTGCGCGCGCGCATTCTTTTTCGGCCAGCGGTGTGCCGTCTTCCAGGTCCACGACGTAGCAGTCGGCCGGAAAGCGCGGGAACTTAACAACGAGGTCGGCCCGGTTGGCGGGCGCGAAGAACAGGCTTCGTATCATCATGTGTGTTTTGCTTTCAGCCGAGCAGGCCATCCAGCCGCTCTTTGGATTCGGACAATTCGAGCAGCATGTCGTGGATGACGTTGCGCACGGACGTTTCTTCGGTCATGTCACCGACGATCTGGCCGACGGGGTAGGTGAGGAAGTCTTTCGTCCGCACCCGCTCGACACGCGTTCGGCCCTGGCCCCACCACAGCAGCGCCTGCAGCGGCGCGGGCAGCGTCTTGGGCGCACCGGGAAGTTCCCATGCATCGGTGAAGCTGCTGCGCAGGGTGCGGCAGGGCTTGCCGGTGACGGCGCGGGTCAGGACTGCGTCCTCGGATCCGGCCTCGAACAACTTCTGCTTGATCTCGGGCGTCACTTCGCTCTCGCGCGTCTTGAGCCAGACTGAGCCGCACCACACACCTTCGCAACCAAGGGCCAGCGCGGCCGCCATCTGCCGACCGCGACCGACACCGCCCGCGCCAAGCACTGGCATCGGCGCCACCGCATCGACCACGCGCGGCCAGAGCACCATCGAGGTCGTGTTGCCGGTATGTCCGCCTGCCTCGGTGCCCACCGCGATCACGAAATCACAGCCCACTTCTTTGTGGCGCAACGCATGCTTGGGTGCGCCCGCCATCGCGGCGATTTTCACGCCCTTCGTGTGGGCCCGCGCGACGAGCTCCTTCGAGGGCGAGCCGAGCGCGTTGACGATGAGCTTGATCGGGTGCTGGAAGGCTATGTCGAGCATCTTCGCGCTTTCGGCGGGCGTGAAGGTGAATTCGCCGACCATCGCCTTCATAATGCGGTCGGCATCGGCGGGCGGTAGCGGCGGGATGCCGGCATCGTCGAGCAGCTTCTGCACGAATTCGCGATGCTCCTGCGGCAGCAGGCGTTCGGGATCGAATTTGCGGTCGCCGAAGTCCTCGTAGCTTGCCGGGTTGAGGATGTCGATGCCGTAGGGCTTATCGCCGATGTGGTTGTCGATCCACGTCAGCTCCTCGTGAACGCGCTCGGCGCTCATGCGCGCCATGCCGAAGACGCCCAGGCCGCCGGCCTTGGACACTTCGACCACCACGTCGCGGCAGTGGGAGAACGCGAAGATCGGTACTTCGATGTCGAACATTTCGCAGAGGCCGTTCTTCATGGGGTGTTTCCTTGGGTGGAGGGGCCGGGGCGGCGCAGAAAGCCTCGGCGGGGCGCGACGACGAGCGCAGCGCCGGTGCGCAGCTGCAATTGTTCGGCGGCCGCCATTTGCTCTTCGCCGTCGCAAATGACGGCGGTCAACGGTCCCGTCAGCGCGGCGATGACGGCATCGAGGTGGGTCGGATCAGCGCTTGCCGGTGCGACGACCACGCATTCTTCGGCGCCGACGATATAGGTGTTCTCGCCGTTCGCAGCCGTTACGCGGCACAGCGCCGACGAAAGCCGGACCGGAAGGTCGACGCGCGGCTCGCACCAGGCGGTGCCCTTGGCTTCGGGATCGAGCAGGCCGACTTCCTCCCACGCCGCTTCATGCGGCAGGACGGGACGCGGGCCGGACGCTCCAGTGGCCAGGCGCGGCAGCACGCGCACGACTTCGCGTGGTGTTCGCGCCCATTCGACGAACGCTGCCGTGTCCGCGAACTGCGTGAGCAGTTCCAGCACCGCACGCGTCGGTGTCATCAGGCGCCGGGTGTTTTCGGGTGCGAGGGCTGCCGAAGGAGGGATCCAAATGTGGTCGAGCGTTTCCTCGCGGTCGTGTGCGCTCTCCTGTCCCCGGGGGAGCACCGCCACGAAGAACCGGGTGTCGAACCGCTTGGCACGTCCCACCGGGGTCAGCCAGTGCGCCACATAGAACAGCTGGTCCGCGGCGAGGCGCAGCTGTAGCTCGCGGCAGGCTTGCGCCATCGAGGCGGTACCGGATTGAAGGGCAGGGCGCAGGTCGAGCAGGCGCACGCCGGCATCGCTCTCCAACTGCACGGGTTGGCCCATGCTGTCCGTGGCGAAGAGCAAGCCCGCTTCCTCCAGGCACTCGCGAATCGCGGCCACGTAGAACGCGAGCTCGCCTTGATCAACACCGAGAGCGGTGTTCGCCCGTGCGTCCGACAGGTCGGTGACGGGTACCTCGGCGTCCGAGGCATCAACCAGCCCGCCGGGGAACACCCAGGCGCCGCTGTTGTGATCGCCGCGCTCGGCGCGCTGCAGCAGCAGCGTCTCGAGGCCGGTGGGGCCGTCGCGAACCACCGCGACCGTGGCCGCATTGCGAGGTATCGATTTATCCATGATGGTGGACAAATAATGCCTGCCTGTGATCAAAAAGTCAATCCAGGGTTTATCCCCGGACGGCTGCTTGCTTAAGGGTTCAGCAGCGAATTCGACGGTGGTCTTTCGGCTGATAGGGTATTTACTGATGGGCTATGTGTTCACATACCTGTACAGTTTTAATCCTGTTTGTGAATGGAGGTAGGCATGATAGTCACGGGATCGGCGGAGCATGGGCAGAGCAGGCGGCGCAGGCTGAAGCTGGAAGATGGCTTCGAATATTTCAAGGGTGAATGGCTGGAGGCGGGCCAGGATCCGCACCTGTCGCCCACCATGTTCCTGATCGAGCAAGGCCCACATTCCAAGCTGGCCGCGCACTTTCATCGCCAGAACGAGTTTCAGGTCGTGGTCGAGGGTGCCGGCACGTTCGGTGCCTACGCCGTGCAGGCCATCACCGTGCACTACGCCGGTGCCTACACCGGCTACGGCCCGATCATTGCGGGCGAGAGCGGGCTTTCCTATTTCACGATCCGCTCGGTGTTCGAGCAGGGTGCCTTCATGCTGCCGCAAGGCCGCGACAAGATGGTCCGCGGACCCAAGCGGCAGATGCACAGCCAGCCATTTCCTGCTTCGGAGGCCGCGGCACTGGCTGCACGCACCGGCATTGAAACCCTCGAACTATTCCCGGCGCAACCAGATGGAATCGCGGCCACACGCCTGCTCCTGCCGCCGCACGGCGAGGCGACTGCCCCCGCAGGTTCGGGCTCGTCCGGCCAATACATCATGCCCGTTGCGGGCAGCCTGCTGCACGGCGGGCGCGAGTTCAAGCGCTGGGAGCCGATCTTCGTTTCGGCCGACGAGCCGCCGCTTCCGCTTCGCGCAGGCGCGGGCGGCGCCGACGTTCTCTACCTGAGGCTCGCCACCCGCCCAGCCGAATACGCGGCCGCATAAAGCCATCCCATTCAAACGACCAGGAGACACTCGATGAACGCATTTCCGCGCACCACGCGCCGGGCCACGCTGGGCGCGCTTTGCTCGCTCTTGCAGGCCTTGACCGACCTCATCGGCGGGCAGATCCAGCTGATGTTCGTCGATGTGCCATCCGACGCGCCGCGGGTGAAGGCTGGACAACTGCAGGCTTACGCTGTGACGAGTCTGAAGCGCAGCGCCGTGCTGCCCGATGTGCCGACAATGGTCGAAGCCGGATTAGCAAGGACGACATGACTGCGCCCGACACGAATCTGCCCCGGCTGGGGCAGGGCTATTACTGGCAAGACCTCGATGTCGGGCAACGCTTCCGCACTTTCCGCAGGACGGTGACTGAAACCGACCTGGTGAACTTCATTGGCGTCACCGGCATGCTCGAGGCCATCTTTATCGATGCACACTACGAGGATGGCGCGATCCCGGGACGGCCGGTGCCCGCGGTGCTGACGTACTCGCTCATCGAAGGCCTGCTGCTGCAGTCGATGATCCAGGGCACGGGCCTTGCCTCGCTCGAATTGCATAAGAAGGTGCTCAAGCCCGTGATGGTGGGCGATACGGTTTTCGCCGAAGTGGAGATCACGGGCCTGCGGCCGACGTCGAAAGGCAATCGCGCTATCGTCACCTCGCAGGTCGACATCTACAACCAGCGCGACGAGCAGGTGATCACGTACACGGTGACGCGGATGCTCGCCGGCCGGCCCGGCGCGCGATGAAGGAGTACATCGGCATGCGGTCGTTCAGGCACATCTTTCCGGCACTGCGCATCTTTCAGGGGATGGACGGCTTGGAGTGGCTGGGCCGTGAACTCGAACGCGTCAAGAGCCGGCGCGCGGTGATTTTCTGCGGCGCCTCACTGGCGCGGGACGGCTCGCCGCTTCGCCTTGTGCGCACGGCGATGGGCGACCGCTGTGCCGGCGTGTTCGCAGGCGTAGTCGCGCACAGCCCGCTGCCTGCGGTCGAAGCGGCAGCTGCGGAGCTGAAGCGGCTCGAGGCCGACGCCGTGATCGCCGTCGGCGGCGGTTCGGCCATCGTCACGGCGCGCGCGGCGAGCATCCTGCTCGCGGAGAACGGCGACGCAAGGAGTCTGTGCACCTCGCGGGATGGGACGGGCGAGTTGAGGAGTCCGAAGCTGCCCGCGGCCAAGTTGCCTCAACTGATCGTGCCGACGACGCCGACGACGGCCACCGTGAAGGCGGGCAGCGCGGTGCTCGACCCGGTGGACGGAAAGCGCCTGGCCCTATTCGACCCCAAGACCCGCGCCGGCGCCGTTTTCATCCACCCGGAGCTGGTTGGCACCCCTCCGGCCGACCTCGTCGTCAGCGCCAGCTTGAATACGCTCGCGATGGCCGTCGAAGGCCTGATGTCGCGATCCGGCGACGCATTCTCCGATGCGCTGTTGATGCATGCCGTGCGGCTGCTGGCGCAGCACCTGCCCGCGACAGGCCGGGGCGACGACCTATCCACGAGGATGGAGCTGATGATGGCTTCGCTGGTTTGCGGTCATGGCACTGATTACACGGACGCCGGGATTGCCATACCCCTCGGTCATGCCATCAGCGCACGTTTCCATATTGATAACGGCATCGCGAACGCCATCGTGATGCCGCACGTTCTGCGGTTCAATGCCGGCGCGTCCAAGGGCGGACTCGAAAAGCTGGCGGCTGCGTTGGGTGTGTCACCGTCGGCCGGACGGGCGCCGATCGATGCGGTCAACGAGGCCCTCGAGTCAATCTTTGCACCGCTGCGGCTTCCGCGGCGTCTGCGTGATGTGGGCGTGTCCCGCGATTCATTGCCCGATCTCGCGGCCGTGTCGATGGAAGATTGGTTCGTGCGGGACAACCCGCGGCCGGTGCGCGCGGTGTCGGAATTGCTGCAGGTGCTTCAAGAGGCCTGGTGAGGCTCGGCGGGGCAGGTCGGCCTCACAACTTCTTCCCGCCTTCCTGATGTACTCCACCAGCTGCTGGGGTCGTGGTCAGCCTGCGCCCCTCAGCGTAATCAGGCCGACAGGAGGCAGATCAAATGGTACCTTCAGGTTCGCGATTTTGACCACACCTTCGCTCTGAAAATGCCGCGTCACCGATCGTGCCATGAAGCCCGCGGCGCCACGCTGGCGCAGGAACGGGCGTGGTTCAAAAGGTAACGTTTTTGGGTGACACGGACAATGTGAATTTTGGATGGTTTGGTGCGCCAGCGAAGCTGGCAAGAGATAGTCAATGAACCTAAATCCGGCAGTTACCCCGATCCCGCAAGCGCGGTTTGAGGCATCGGGGTGGCAATAGTTGGCGCAAAACGCTGGCAGATGTAGCGCAACAGCGTGGCCCATCGGTCGACGCTGGGCAACTGCTCCGCAATAGACTTGACATGCTGCAAGGCCGCACGGATATTGACGACCAGCGCTTTGATGGTCTGCACTTTTCCGTGCAGTGGCGTCAGATAGAGCTGTGTTTGTCCACCATGGTTGGCGGCCATGCCGATTGCCGCCAGTAGCAGCGGCCTGCTTGTCACCGCTTCCAGCCTAGCGTTCGGATGTGCCGCACGACAGTACCAACTCCACCAGTTGTAGACCAACGCCCCGACCCTGGCCGTCGTCTGGCAACGGTTGATGTCTTGCGTCGTGAAGCCCGATAAGCCCCACTGATTTTTG
>Ga0209702_10003460_pt1 | contig 24817 bp, 23 predicted proteins | sample FRY01_FD_187210 | JGI IMG/M metagenome (GOLD analysis project Ga0209702, IMG submission 187210) | Freshwater microbial communities from Lake Fryxell liftoff mats and glacier meltwater in Antarctica - FRY-01 (SPAdes) (version 2) | ecosystem: Environmental > Aquatic > Freshwater > Ice > Glacier... | reverse complement strand
GCGGTAAGTATGCGCTGAAGCACACATCACGTGATGCACGTTGTATTGTTAAAGAGGTGAAGTATAAGATGAACATCAATACAATGCAGAAACTTGAGAACGACAATAATATTGGACTTAACGACATTGCAAGAGTGACTATTCGCACCACTGTGCCTATGTTTATTGACGGATACAGAAAAAACAGAAATACTGGCTCACTCATCTTGATAGACGAAGCAACAAACAACACCGTTGGTGCTGGTATGATTGTATAATCGAACCTGAATTTATGGAGACTCGACCACGCATATTGGTAATTGGCGACATCATGCTCGACCAGTATGTGTCAGGAAAAGTAACGCGCATCAGTCCCGAAGCACCTGTGCCTGTTGTCAAGGTTGATAAGGAATGGAGCACGCTTGGTGGCGCTGGAAATGTGGCTGCCAATGCTGCTGCGCTTGGTGGTAGACCTATACTTTTTGGCCTGATTGGCAATGATGAGGCAGGACGAATTGTGCTTGAAGCTTGTAAGAAAGCTGGAATTGAAACAGCAATTGTTCGAGGAAATCAACCTACAATCGTCAAAACTCGTGTAGTTTCAGGTCAACAAATCGTTCGTTTTGATAGGGAAGCTCCTATTCTATGGAGCACAGAGCAGTTCAACCGTTTTACTTCGGAACTGGAAAATCAAGTTGTTTCCTGTGAGGTAATCTTACTATCAGATTATGCCAAGGGAACACTTTCAGACGAAGTTTTAAAATTGATTTTTGACATGGCTTCCAAACACGGAAAGCGTGTGCTGGTTGACCCGAAGCGTGCTGACTGGACCGCATACAGCGGAGCCTTTCTTATTACACCAAATTTGGTCGAATTGGAAATGACCGAAGCAGGAAAAGGCATCCAGAATGAAGACAATCAGGTTGTTGCAGTCTGCAATTCATTACGTTCCGAGTATGGAATAGAAAATATTGTAGCAACCAGATCCAGCTACGGAATGACGGTTGTTTCGGAAAACAGAATTCTAAACATTCCAACCCGAGCTTTGGAAGTGTATGACGTAAGTGGGGCGGGAGACACTGTACTTGCTGCATTCGGAGTGAGTGTGGCCGAAGGAAAGACTGTTGCGGAAAGCGCTTTCGTTGCTAATGCCGCAGCTGGAATTGTGGTAAGCAAATTGGGAACAGCCGTTGTCCATCGGTCTGAATTGGAATCATTCCTGAAAGGTGGTTCTAAACTCATTTCAAGAGAAGGAATAGACAGTTTCAAAGCACGTAATGAAACGCGTAAAATCGTTTTCACCAACGGCTGTTTCGATGTGCTGCATCAAGGCCACAGAAAACTGCTGCAAGAAGCGCGTGAACTCGGAGATATGCTTGTGGTCGGATTGAATTCTGACGATTCCATCAAGCGGCTGAAAGGAGCGGAAAGACCTGTAAATTCAGTTTCTCAACGGATTGAGGCTCTGGCAGCTTTACCTTCGATTGATGCAGTTATCATATTTGAAGACGACACGCCATACGAACTCCTACAAGAACTGAGGCCGAACATTCTTGTGAAAGGCGGAGATTATAAACCAGAGGAAATTGTTGGGCGTGAGTTGGTGGAAGAAGTTATTGTAATTCCACTTGTTGAGGGGGTATCAACAACCGATTTGCTAAAGCAATGATGTTTTGGAGATTCAAAGTCTTCTTGCTTTCTAAAGAGTACAGTAATGGATTACATTGACGTAATTTGTGACACGCTATAAACATGAACTTTCGAGACCGGTCAATAGCATTTCGATTTCTGGCCGATATACTGTGCGTTTCATTGGCCTTTTTTTTCGCAGTATGGTTATCTCATCATTTAAATTTTCCGTTCCGCAAGAGAGATCTTCTTCATTGGTTCATTCTTTTGTTTGGCTGGTTTCAGTTTGTTGATAATCTGGAGTATTACAATAATTTCCGACTGAAAAATGTGGCTCACGACCTTCTGATTACTATAAGAGTTACGATTATCATGGTAATCGTATACGGAATTTCGGCCTTCCTTCTCGATACTGGAGGTGATGAAAGAGTCGGATTCTTGACCTTCTTCGTAGTGCTCCTCCCCATATTGTTCATCAGAAAATACATTTTTAGGAGGCTGTTTCATTTTTTGAGCTCCAACAACAAGGATAAGGTTGTTTTTGTGGGAAATTCAAAGGTGAGCAACGAAATCTACGATGCCATGCGCAGAAGACCATGGATGGGGTATTCCGTAATGGGTAGATTGGATTTGGACAAGAATTATGATACAGTTCACATGCTTCAGGAGTTGGCAGGTTTGCTGGAAACAGTTAAACCGAACCGGATTTTTGTTGACGAAAAAAGTATTCGTAGGCAAGACCTTGACCAAGTGGTTTCCGAATGTCTTTCACACACGGTGCAGCCGTTCATTTTGCCAGAAGGACTCAAGTTCTTCTCAGAGAGGTTTCAGGTTCAGTTTTTTGATGATATTCCGATAATAGCAGTGCGCAAAAATCCCTTGGAGCGGTTTAGGTATCGGTCCTTGAAAAGAGGGTTTGATTTATTGTTTAGCGGATTGTTGTTGTTAACCGTCCTGCCCCCAGTTTTTTTGTTTCTCGCAATTCTTATTCGGATAGACTCCAGAGGACCAATTCTTTTTGTTCAAACCCGATGGGGATTGAATAATGTGCCTTTTAATACATTGAAGTTCAGAAGTATGAGGTCAGACTCTACCGACACAAGAGATGGAAAATATCAGCAGGCCAAAAAGGGCGACCCTAGAATTACAAAAGTTGGTGCATTCCTTAGAAAATCAAACCTCGATGAGCTACCACAATTTATAAATGTATTTAGAGGAGATATGAGTGTGGTAGGGCCACGACCACATCCAGGCCCACTTAATGTTGAGTCTAGGGCAGTTGTAGACAACTACCTTCAACGCCATTTGGTTAAGCCAGGTATAACAGGTTGGGCACAGGTAAATGGAGCAAGAGGAGAAACTAGGCAGATTGCTCAAATGCAGAAGCGAGTTGATTATGACATCTGGTACATCGAAAACTGGAGTTTTATGCTGGATATTCGAATCATTTTTCAGACTGTTTGGAATATGTGCAAAGGAGAAAAACACGCTTATTGATGAAGATTTTAGCACGGAAAATTCAGCATTGTTTGGTATGCATTGTTTTGGTGTTTGTCACAACCAATGCCTTTGGACAATTCATTCCACATCACACAGACCATGAAGACATTTACAACTACCTCTCAGAACTTAGAATTCTTGGAGTTGTTGATTACAATCCAGCGGTCAAACCACTATCAAGAAAAGCTATAGCCGAGATGTTGGTTAAGGCTGACACATCGGCTCGGTTGAATAGTATTCAGAAAAAGGAACTGAACTTTTGGTTTCAGGAGTTTGGCAAGGAGATCGGTTACGGGAATGTTCGGAAAAAGGACAAATTTTTCCAACGGAGGGAGTACGAAGAAATGCCCATTAAGAAAAGGCTAGACCTGTTCTATTTTTCGAGTAAACAGTTTCAGTTAACGCTCAATCCTATCATATCGGGTTTTGGAAGCGTTTCAATGGGTAGAGACCTGAGGCGATATCAGTGGTGGGGAGGCGAAATGTTTGGCAGAATAGGAAAGAATTTTGGCTTTTATTTCAGTGCTAGGGATTATTTGGAGCAGCCTAATTTCAATAGTAATCCATTTCTATCCCCGAACATTGGAGGAGTTTATAGAAGAACAGCACCGGGTAGCAATGCCATTGGTTTTTACGAATTGCGAGGTGGAATAACTTACGATTGGAAATGGGGTCAGATTGGTATTGTAAAGGATCATTTGCAGCTGGGTTCTGCACCCGAAACATCTGTTATTCTTACCGACCGTGCGCCTAGTTTTCCAAGAATTCATTTGCAGTTGAAGCCCATAAGATGGGCCGAGTTGACCTATACACTTGGCTGGCTTAATTCTAGTTTGGTGGATAGCAGCAGATCATATATTACCGGAAATGGGGCGTATCGTCAGGTCTTTCATAGGAAATTTATTGCCGCAAATATGATTACCATTCGTCCGTGGAAAGTGTTGAGTATAAGTGTGGGCAGTTCGGTCATCATTGCTGACAATAACCTCAATGTTGGTCATTTCATTCCCATCATGTTTTATACTGCACTGGATCAGAGCTTCAATGGACAAAACAATAATGCGGGCCAGAACAGTCAGATTTACGGTGATATTTCTTGGGATGTTTTTACTTGGGGTCAGCTGTATGCAAGTGTTCTGGTTGATGAAATCCAGATTTCGACCATCTTCGATTCCAAAAAACAGAGGAATGCAGTGAGTTGGCAGGTAGGGGCTAGTACCCGACCGCTAACGAAAGCAAATCTGAAATTCTATGGGTCTTATACCCGAACAAGGCCTGGGGTATACGGACACTATATTCCCACCACCACATACTCCCATGCCGGATATGGATTAGGGCATTTTCTTGGAGAGAATTCTGATCAGATGATAGCTGGGATACAGTTGCGTCCAATCGCTAAAATGAGAATAGTTCTAGAATGGCAGCGGTGGAGAAAAGGACCCGAACACGTTTACGGAAACAATGCCAATAATTTATCAGGGGCGCAATTTCTTCAACAAACACTAAGTTCTAGCGACCGAGTTGGTATAAGAGTTCGTTATCAAGTGATTAATGATGTAATCTTTCAGCTTTCGGCAGATTACACGAAGGGAAGTTCAGATGGAGTTTATCCATTCCCCGAAGTTCAAACTAAAAATGTTTCGGAAGTTTGGTTTGGGTTAGGCATTCAGATTGGGATGTGACAGAATCGGTGTCTTGCAGAAATCACAGATTTGTTTTTTGCAAGCAGGATTTAAGTCAAAAAGCTTACTTGCCAAACAATTTTTTCCAACTCCATTTTGAGGTCGGTTCTTCGGAGTAACCATAGCCATAGCCATAACCATAACCATAGCCAAATCTAGATTGCTTCACATCGTTGAGCACAATAGAAACGCTTTTGATTTTTTTCGTACGATTCAATTCGTTGATGTAAGAAAGAGTAGGGATTTTGGAGACCCCTTGACGTACAACATATATGGTAGTAGTGGCGTAATCTGAGAGTATTAAGCTATCTGTTACCAAACCAATTGGAGGTGTATCAATTATAACGTAATCGTATACGTTAGAAAGGTCTTCTAACATTTTCGGAAGGTTTTTTCCCATTAGAAGCTCAGAAGGGTTTGGGGGAATTGGACCGCCTACCATCACGTCAAAATTCGTGTAATCAGTTTTGGAGATAGCTGAATTCAGGTCGCAGATGTTAGCCAGAACCGAACTAGCCCCTACATCATTAGAAATATTGAAGTAGTCTGCTAACCTGGGCTTCCTCAGGTCTAAACCAACAACAATTGTTTTGCTTCCGCCCAATGCCAAAGACGCAGCTAAATTGATAGAGAAAAAGGATTTCCCTTCAGATCCTATTGCAGATGTTACTTGAATGATTTTGCGATTCTTCTTCGACTCGGTTGATTGATTACCAATAATAAAATTCAAATTGGTACGAATAGACCTAAATGCTTCAGAAATCGGTGAGTTGGTATTGTTTTTTATTACCACATAATCTGATGACTCGTTGTGCGGAATAATTCCCAAAAAAGGAGTGCTGATATGGCTTTTCAAATCATCTAAACTCTTTATTCTGTTATCGAATATCATTACTAGAAACACGTAAACCAATGGGATAGACAAACCACCAATGAGTCCAAGCAGATAGATGATGTTCTTTTTGGGACTAATTGGTTTGTCAGAACTCCGAGCTTTGTCAAGTACCATGTTGTCAGAAAGGGTAGAAGCAAGTAGAATGGAGTTTTCAGATTTTTTTTCAAGCAGTAGGAGATAAAGACTCTCTTTGATTGTGTATTGCCGCTGTAACGCCAATAATTCGTATTCGGCCTGCGGCAATAAATTAACTTTGAGTTCCACCTTGGCCAGTTGTTTTCCAACCTCTTTTTTTGAAGCCGAAAGCCCACTCCTGATACTTTGAATGTTATTGATTAATGAGGCTTTGGCCTCCTTGATTTTTGCATCGATGGAACCTACCAAGGGATTATATGCCTTGGTGAATCCTAGCAGACTTTCCCGTTCTGACGAAAGTTCACTTAAGGTTACTATGAGGCTTGTGAGAAGCGGATCGGTGAGTCCTAAACTGGATGGAGATGCGTTATTGAGGTCTTTGTCACTTTTGATATAATCTTCCAAATAATTTATGACGCTCAGTTTTACGTCCAGTTCCGACATGGTTTTGTCCAATGCGCCTACCTGCTGAAGAAAATAATCAGCTTCTGAACTTACGTCTGTAATACCATATTGGCTCTTATAGCTTTTTATATCCTCCTCAAGCTTTCTTAAATCTTTTGTAATGACCTCTAGTTGATCATCGATGAATCCAAGCGTATTTGAAGCAAGCTGGTTCTTCTTTTCTATGTTGTCTTGTATGTAAACATTGAGTACTGCGTTGAGTAAATCAACACCTCTATCAGGTACGTTGTCATTCACGGTTAATTTAAGGATACTCGCTTTTTCTCTGGCTTCTTCGACCTTCAACTTCTCCAAATACACAGAGGTCAGTAGGTCAATATTTCTAACCGTCAGTTCATAATCTTGGCTAAGAGCAGAGTCTCCTAATACCATGGTCTCAAAGAATTCTGTTTTGACAAGTCTGAAGTTTCCTAGTTCATTACTAAAGTTCTCACCCAGTTGCACCTCTTCAAAAAACTCAACATCATCATGTGTGTGCAGATTCACAAAGGAATAAGCGATTTGCACATGAATTCCATCTTCCTTGATAGATAATTCCATCGTAAAAATGGGAGGGGTTTCCTCCGATGCGATATAATCGAGTTTGATTGGAAGTTCTTTGTACAAATCCCTTTTACGAAGACCAAGTATCACAGCATAATTGACATTTAACTCTTGTGTTGCCAAAGCCCTTTCCATCATACTTCTGGACGATAGAATGGCAATCTCATTTTCGATGTTTCGTTTTTTTCCGGCAAAACCAACTTCGTCTAGTATGCTCTGTGAAATGTCATTGCCCTCATCCTCAACTAGGACCGTGGCCACCATACCATACTCTGGCTGTTCGTGCCAAATATATCCGTAGGCCAATAATAGGCTCAAGGGAATGAAAACTGCGAATAGCTTCCAGCTTTCCAACACGAGCTGAAACACCTTAGCCAAGTCTAACTCGTCTTCTTCCTGCTGGTTATGTGGTTGAATGTCTGACATGGAAATTATGGGAAGGTTATCCTTGAAAAGAAAAGCCCCAAGGCTGTTAGGCCACTGAATACAATCGGCAGAATCTTATACCATGCATCGACAGATGCAAACTTGCCTTTTCCAGGCTCAACGTATAGGATGTCATTATTGTGGAGATAGTAATATTCTGATTCAAAGAAGGCCTTTGAGGTAAGATCGAGCTTAACGAATTTGCGCTGACCCGATTCTTCCCTTATTACCAAGACGTTTACCCTTCTTGCAAAGATGGTCATGTCTCCAGCCAATCCGAGCGCCTCAACAAGAGTTATCTTCTCGTTAGGAATAGTGTATACGCCAGGGTTCAACACTTCCCCTAAAACGGTAACCTTAAAATTTCTGATACGCATATTGACCGTTGGACCAACAAGGTACTTTTCCAATAGTCCTTTTATCTCATTTTTGGCGATCTGAGTTGATTTTCCGGTGACCATAATTGATCCGATAAGTGGCATTTCAATGTTTCCTATGGCATCTACCAAATAGGTGTTGGCAACCTGTTGGTCTGTTGTTTCTCCTACAACATTAAAAAAACTGCTAGCTTCCTTGCTTAAACTTGTAACATGTATGGATAATAAGTCACCAGCTTGGATGACGGCTTCAAAATTATGAGTGATTGGCTGAACGGAAAGCGTATCCGAAATATCCTGAAAATACGATATGTCCTTTCGGGTGATACACGACTGGGAAAGTAACAGAATGGAAGATAATAGCAAGAAGAGGATTCCCGAGCGAATTTTCATGGCGCAAATATAGTTGTTAGGTCTATTTGAGAGTATTTAACTTAGGCACGGAATCATATGGATCAACAGCGTTCTGTCGGTGACCGTGAATTACAGTCAAAACGCGAACTTCTATTATTGTTTGTGGGCCAATGATTTTTTGGTCTCTCCGTAGCTTTGGTACACTGAGGAAATACCTTTTTCCAGTTCGATACTGTACTGCCAACCCATTTCACGCAATTTAGAAACGTCCATCAATTTCCGTGGAGAGCCATCCGGTTTAGAAGAATCGAAGACCAGTTCACCCTTGAAACCAACAATCTTTTTAATCAGTTCGGCTAATTCAAGAATTGAAACATCTTTACCTGATCCAATGTTGACATGTTCAGATTCTTGGTAGTTGTCCATAAGGAATAGGCACCCTTCAGCCAAATCGTCAACGTGAAGAAATTCCCGTTTAGGAGTGCCAGAGCCCCATATCTCCACACTTTTCTGACCCTGTAATTTCGCTTCGTGAAACTTACGGATAAGAGCTGGCAACACATGCGAATTCTGGAGGTCATAATTGTCATTCGGACCGTAAAGGTTCGTGGGCATGGCCGAAATGAAATTGCAACCATACTGGTGGCTGTACTCCTGACAGAGTTTGATGCCAGTGATTTTTGCTATTGCATAAGGTTCATTCGTTGGCTCTAAAGGACCAGTCAATAAGGATGATTCCTTAATAGGTTGTTCTGCAAACTTCGGGTAAATACAGGAAGACCCCAAAAATAATAGCTTCGTTACATTGTGCAGGTAAGCGGCATGAATGACATTGGCCGCAATCATCAGATTGTCGTAAAGGAACTCTGCCCGATAAGTGTTATTAGCCTGAATACCACCAACTTTGGCCGCTGCTAGGTAAACATATTTGGGTTTTTCCTTTTCGAAGAATTCCTGTACAGCAGCCTGATTTCTAAGGTCCAACTGCTTCGAGGTTCTGGTAATGAGGTTCCTATACCCACGGTTTTCAAGGGCTCTAACAATAGCCGAACCGACCATGCCACGGTGTCCCGCAACATAAACTTTTGCATTCTTGTCCATTAAGAAAGGCTATCTGAGTAGTGGGATACGAGTGCATACATATATAGAGAGAATCTCATTCATGGTATTGAAAGATTTTGTGTCCTGATTCTTTAAGAAGGCGGTCGCGTTTAAACAATTCCAGGTCCGAACGCATCATATCTTCCACTAGAGCTTGCAAATCATACTTTGGTTTCCACCCAAGTTTTTCATTTGATTTGGTTGGGTCTCCAAGTAAAAGGTCTACCTCAGTTGGCCTGAAGTATTTAGGGTCTACTTTTACTACTGTTTGTCCTATTGGTAACTGATACTCTTTCAGTTCACATTTGGCAACTTTGGCTATTTCATTGTCTCCATTTCCTTCGAAAGTTAAACTGATGCCTACCTGATTAAAAGCTAATCTGACAAATTCCCGAATGCTTGTAGTCACACCAGTGGCAATTACAAAATCTTCAGGTTTTTCCTGCTGAAGAATGAGATACATAGCTTCCACATAATCTTTAGCATGGCCCCAATCTCGTTGGGAATTCAAATTGCCCAGATAGACGCAATCCTGAAGACCTAGCGCAATTCTTGAAGCGGCCCGCGTAATCTTACGTGTAACAAATGTTTCCCCCCTCAAAGGAGATTCATGATTGAAAAGGATGCCGTTGCAGGCAAACATATTATATGCTTCTCTATAATTTACTGTAATCCAGTAGGCATACATTTTTGCAACTGCATAAGGGGACCTTGGGTAGAATGGAGTCGTTTCTTTTTGAGGTGTTTCCTGTACCAACCCGTATAGTTCTGAAGTAGACGCTTGATAAATTCTGGTTTTCTCAGCAAGGCCCAGAATTCTAACAGCTTCCAACAACCTTAAGGTCCCGATACCATCCACGTTCGCAACGTATTCCGGAGTATCAAAACTCACCTTAACGTGCGACATGGCTCCGAGGTTGTAAATCTCATCAGGCTGTACTTTTTGAATGATGGACGTGAGATTGAGCGAATCGGTAAGGTCGCCATAATGAAGATGGAAGTGTACATTTTCCTGATGCGGATCCTGATATAGATGATCTATTCGATCCGTGTTGAATAACGATGACCGCCTCTTTATACCATGCACTTCGTAACCCTTCTTCAAAAGTAGTTCTGAGAGATAAGCTCCGTCTTGTCCGGTGACCCCAGTGATTAATGCCTTTTTTCTTGTCATGAGTTAATTACGTTTGGAAAATGCTTCTTTCAACATCAACCATAAGAAATACGTATTAGTCGTCAAATATCGTTTAAATAGTCGTTTGGGCTCCAAACTGAATCGATAGAACCATTCCAAACCAACTTTTCTCATCCATTCAGGAGCACGTTTGTCAATTCTGGCAAACAGAAGGAAGGCTCCGCCAACTCCGAACATGGGAGAGTTGATTCGATTGTTCATCCTGTTCATCCATAGTTCCTGTTTAGGACAACCCAATCCCACAAGAACCATGTCAGGGTCGAATTCGTTTATTAACTTGGCCTGATGGTCAAAGTCGAATTCATCAATCGGGAGAAACGGGGGGGAATAGGTTTTGTGGATGATATTCCGTGTGAGAAGTTCCGAAGAAATCGTTTTTAGAACCTCTTCTGTAGAACCGATCAAAAAGACCTTCAATGATTCCTGGCCCGCCCTGTTCACCAAGGAGAACATTACATCGTTCCCTGCAATACGTTCCTGTTCTGCCCCATGAAATAACTTTAGTGAAAAGACCACAGGCATACCGTCTGGAACAACATAACTGGCCTTAGAAAGAACATTTTTAAAATTCGGGTTGAGGTGATGTTCGCAGACCATGTGTACGTTTACAAAACATGAATATCCAGATTGAGCCAAGCTTAGGTCAATGAATTCTGAATAAGGTAAGATTGAGAAGGGTATGTTGAATATAGATTGTGTATTCATTCTTTCACTTCAAACAGGGAGGCATATTCGATTTTTTCAAAAACATCACACTTCCCATCAATGGTAGCATCTAGAATTCGTCTTCCGTCTGCTTCAAACATTGACCGTGCTTTTGCATAAGCTAATTCGGAACGATACAGGTCCGGTAGTTGCCATTTAATGCCTTTGGGAAAGTATTCTGGATGAAAGTGGTTCGTGTCTGTACCCGTTCTGATTTCTGTTTTATTTGGTGTTCCCTTATCGGCAAAACTATGATCTAATCCCACAATGATAACCTCATCAAATCCCATATGGTAAGCCAACTGAAGGGAAGCGTAGGTCACGGTTCCTCCAGAATACACCCCCTTCGACAGATCGCAAGAAAAACCATCTTCCAGAGCATTCTGAACATAAAAGTATCGCTGGCTTTGATTTTTGAACAGACTTCTTTTGGTCCAGTTTACAAAAGTTTCACTTTTAAGCGCATCAAGATCTTCGTGGAACTCGTCAATTACCAGTTCGTTTATTACAGTGCAATACGTGGTGCTGAAGTTTTCATTGAAAAGCAGGTAAATTCTATTCATGCCTACCGTAATCTCATCCTTGATTAATGTTAGGTCGATTTTCTTAAGACTTGGTCCGTTTGCTATCAGAAAGCACCTTTCACCCTTATGACGATTCTTAATTTCGGCTAATCGTTCATGCTGATTCTTTGCCATTTGCCATGTAAGCCAATGGGGAATGTTGGATATTCGCCTTTTGAGTCCGTCCGCTATTCTTCCTATTGTTATTTCACTGATTCTTATTCTCATTCAAGTTGTTATGTATTGCTGATTGATAATTTTTCGCGAATTGGGGTCGTAATTAGGACGATTACCACAATGAGAACCACGGTAGCCAAGTTATAGCCATAAACAATTGACTCTGTTGATCCTAGCATCAGAATCCAAGACAACAATACCCAAAACTGTTTTTCACTATTTCGATACGAACGTAAAACTAGAAGCCAAAATATAAGAAGCCCGAGAATTCCTACCTGGAAAAACAGCTCGAAAACTAAGTTGTGCATATGGGTGAGAACGTTGGTAATACCCAATCGGTTGCTATCACCATAGCCCCACAGCCACTCTAAATCAACATTGTTTTTCAAAAAATCAAGTGCGTTCAGCCATACTGTTTTTCTGCCCGTTGCGGATTCATATTGTTCAATATTGTTTCTTGGCACAACGCTTTGGACAATGTCCAGTGAAAAAATACGGACCAAAAGTTGACTGATGGTTTCCCAGAAAAACGGGATACTCCAGAAAAACAGACCAAGCCAACGGATGGCTCGATATCTTATTTTCTGGCTTAGAAAAGCACTTGCCAAGAGCACGATAACCGCGTTGAAATACGGTCCTCTTCTACCAAAAGTAAAAAACACAAACAATGTGAGGGCGAGCACAATAAGAAACGTTTTCTTATCCTTATGTAACAAACTGACAATCAGTGTTAACGTTCCGAATAAATGGATATCCAAGGTTGAGTTAAAGAACAGAACGTTCTTAATGTTGTAATTAGTGCCAAGACCTAACGAAAAATCAGGTGATAGGATGGCCGGGATTATGAATCCTATAATATAAATGACAAGGAAGTACTGGGGAAGCTTGGTCGATTTGATGGAAATTCCAGAAGCCTTTAAGTTGATCGGAATCAGCAACAAAAATAACCCGGAGGCCAGACCGGATATTGGATCATATCTACGCATAAAGAAGAAAATGCTGTACCATGCGAGAAACGCCAGAAGTAATTTATCATGAGCTCCGAATGATAAGCGTTTTTTTTTAACATGCACATGATACACAAAGTAGACGATTTGGAACAATACGCTGATTACTCTGAAGTAGGGTGAGATGTCATCAAGTTCGTATGACATCAACAGAATTAAAAAAGTGAGAATGAGGTACAAAAGCTACATTCTTTTCAACAATTTTTTAATCCTCAATCCAATTGGGTTTTTAGACTGAATAAAGGTCTTCATGTAGAGTGGATACAACCCGTATCTTTTTTTCCAAGCTGTTGCAAGGCGATCTAGTTCTTCAGTTTCAGTAAGTTTTCCTGAATTTACCTCAGCAATGACCCGCAGAGTATCGTTTGTTATAGTCTTAATGACTGAGGTGACAGCTGGATTGAAATCGTCCTTTGGCCCCTTAATGTTTCCTTCCTGAACATGTCCAGGAGACTCTTTTTTCATAAATGAAAAGTCCGAATGTTCAATGATTTTATTGATTTGACCTAGATTAAGTTCAAAACCTAGGAACTTCTGTAGTTCCTTTACGTGGTTCGATTTATTGGAGACGAGGTCTTCATAACTAACTAACATCACTCGGTCTTTTCCATAAGACTGTTGAAGTTTGAGGTAGCTGGTTACATTGTAGCACCATGAAATACTGAGGCCGACAGAACGGTTTCGGTAGAATTCAGCTACATCCTTTTCTTTATCATGTGAAAAATATCGTTGCCGATATTCGGTGAAATGAAATCTCGCCATTGAATAGGCCACATCTACTGGATTCCGATAAATGTAGATGATTTTTGCTTTTGGAAATGTGACTAATAGCTTTTCCAAAGACCTGTTGGCGTCACTGTGAGTCCATAACAAATCATTTTCACTGAAATCTGTGAAACTCAGATTCGTAAAATACCTTCTAGACAATGTAAGATGAATGTTTTCATTCTCGAATAAGATGGTATTCACCTTATCGTGACCTGAGAACGAACCTTGCCAGCCGTTCAGAACATCATCCGAAAAAAATAACTGGTTTAAATTACGAGGCCCTGAATTGTACTGCTCCTGAAAGGATATTTGTAGAATCCGATTTAATAATGAGTTGCCACTTTTCGGAAATCCAGCTTGAAGAATCATTGATAATGCGATAGTTTAATAACCCTAGACAAACGATACAGATTATAAGGAGTCTATGTACACGGTGCTTAGCGCGCCAAAAGTAATATAAACATGGAATCAGATTCCAAGCAACCAAAGATACGCCCCATTGTATGCTAAGTGGGTATTTTCCCATGGTTATGAACATGACAGCTAACGAAGCGGCCATCCCCACAACCGACAGGAGCGCAGCGATACGAATCTTGTTCACATATACTAAACGTGCATACAATACTTGCCCGATAAATATCAAAGAGTAAATTGGCATAAATGACATAAAGGACGACAACATGAACTCGTAGTTGGATGGGTAGAATAAATATAAGACGATAGGAGCTGCCAATGTTAAGCCAAGCAGCATCAATTGGGCAGGAACAACAAGACTCGTAAAAACCCATTTCAAATAAACAGAATCAGATGAAGTTCGAATAAAATTTGCCGAATACAGGTTTGCTGAAGCGATATACATGCCAGTTATCGTAAGTAGCGTAAATGAAACGGAAGAACCAAGAATTTCCAAATCACTATATTCAAAAGGAGCCAGATAAACGACCAACCAGTTAATCAACATCATGCTGGCACCCGGTATTAGCGTGAGGATGGAAACCTTTGTTGACCCATAAAATTCTTTCAAGTTGAATACGGGTTTCGGTCCCTTCAACACCCATATTGCAACAGGAAATGCGAAAGACAGACCCAAAAAGATGGAAAACAAGTGCACATTTCGAATAAATAGCAGGGCAACGCAGACCAAGATTCCTTTAAGACCCTCCTCCAAGAAAGCAGATCTTAAATTGTTTCCGTTACGCACATCTATGTATGAGTAGATTCTCGTGACAGGAGAAACAGCGATTATTAGAATCAAAGAAACGAGTAACGGCTTCGATATTGTAGAGAACCCTCTAGGTATTTCGAGGGCAAAGGCTACAATTGCGAAAAACAGTCCTAAGAGTAAGCTTTTTCCAATGTAAAGTCCCTGCTTACTTGTATCACCCATTAAGACGGAATTATGTGACCCTCCGGTTCCTATCACGTACACCACTTTTTGAAAGTTGACCAATGTTATAAACAGCGTGAAATCTACTGGAGACAAGTATTTTCCAGCTAGAATAACCTGAAGCGCAAGAACGAGTCTGCCGGAATATTTAAATGCGTACGGTAATAATCTTAAAACGCGGCTTTTCAAGTTGGGAGTTTTGATTTTAGCAATGTTTTAACCGTGAAGAATTAACTCTAATTAGGATCATATAAGCGTTTACTGATACCCCCATCAACTTCTATGTTTGTTCCTGTCAAGAATCGGCATTTATCTGAAGAGAGGAACAGGCAGAGTTCCGCAATTTCTTCGGGCTGACCAATACGATTAATGGGATGGTAACTTTCGAGTAGTTTATAGCCAGCTTCGTCATCTTTGAAACCAGCTTTCAGCATTTCTGTTTCCACAGCGGCAGGGCTAATGCAATTGATGCGTACCCGGTCGCGGAGGTCAATGGCCAAGGCTTGAGTTAGACCGACAAGTCCAGCTTTGCTCGTAGCGTAGGCAACGAATCTAGGCTTGGTTTGGGTGGCGTGTATGCTGCCAATGTTGATAATGCAGCCTTTTTCTTTCTCCAACATGGGGACGAAAAATTTAGACAGGACAAAGGGAGCACTTAGGTTCACATTCAGTGTTTTTTGCCAAGCTTTGTGCGTCAATTCGTCAACTGGTGCAAGGATTTGAGTTGCGGAATTGTTTATCAGTACGTCTAAACGACCAATCTCTTGGACATAAGTTTCCGACCACGACTTAAAATAATCTGCATCCTCAACTAGTCTGTTCAGGTCAATTGCGTAGTTCTTGTCTACATAATTTGCATCCGGTTCAGATCTGCTCATACCCACAACAAAATAGCCATTATCATGATAGATTTTGGCTATTGAGCTTCCAATTCCACCTGAAGCTCCTGTGATGAGAACGACTTTTTTCGTCATGCTTTAAACGTTGAGAAATCCAAAAAGAAGCGAAATGGCTTTATGACTGGCTCGAATTACAGCGTCTTTCGTGTTCGACCCGTTGTGAGTTCCGAAGATGGCTTTATCGTAACTTCTAAGTTTAGATTCTGTTGGTAGCGGTTCAACCTCAAACACATCCAAACCAACCGAGTGAACCTTTCCACTTTCAATTCCAGCTATCAAGGCATTTTCATCGATGATTGGCCCTCTTGACACATTCACCACCCGAACGCCATGCTTCATAAGGGAAATGGTTTCTGCGTTCACCATGTGTCTTGTGTGTTGGTTGAGCGCACAGGTGGTGACTACAAAATCGCATATCTCAAGTTTATTTGGCCATGGGGCAAAATCATATCGCACCAAATCTTCTGGTCGTTTTTCGGCAAATGGATCATAAACGTGAATGAACATATCGAAGGCATGGAGTCGTTTTGCAACCGATTTTCCAATGTCTCCAAAACCCACAAGAGCAACATGCTTTCCTGTTAAGGAAATACCTGCAGGTTTAGGCCATTGGTGGTTGCGAACGCCACGATCAATGGCGTAAGTCTCACGGGCCAGACCAATCACATAGGAGACCGCAATATCAGCCACTTCAGCACCGAACATATTGGGAGTGTTGATAATCGGAATTCCAAGCTTTTCGCAGGCTTTGAAATCGACATTGTCAACACCAACGCCCCATTTTACAGCAGCCTTGAGGTTTCCTTTTACTCCTGCTTCAAAAACTCGTTCCGTAGCAGGGTCATCTCCAATAATCCAACCGTCAACTCCCGGAAGGATTTCCATCAATTGCTCTTCCGAGAGGGTTTGGACAACCTTTGGGGTTATCAATTCGATTCCTTTTTCGGCAAACATTGCTCGAAATTCATCAATCATCCCGAGCATTGGTGGGCAAGTAACCAGAACTTTCATCATCAATTGTTCAATAGTGATTTCTTAACCAATTCGGCCAATTCCCAACTTTGCGCATCGTCAATATCGATGGATTCAAAGCGTGGTGTTTCAAACAACATTGGTTTCTTTCCGATACGTGCATTGGTTTGTTCGAATGCCTTTTTTGAGAACACGTAGAGGCAAGAGTTTTCCTCAAACCAAGGTTCCAAATCCTGCGTTCTGAGAAGCACATTTGGGTCGTGATTCACTGCGCTACCATCTTCTCGGTAAAAGCGCGTCTGTTGTTTTGTCACTGAGAATAAACTGTCAAAACCTTTAGTCAGCCCTTTCTCATATTCCAACACCGCTTGTCTGAAGGTGTTAGCCGAGATGTTCGGGTTGGTGGTGTGGGTCATCAGATATGATGTGGCATCCACATTCAGGATGTCATCTTCAATAACGCGGTTCATCGAAACGAAATCACCTTGAATCTCAATCGGTCGGTCTCGGATAATGATACGGTCTGTTTCAACGAGACCGTTATCTGCAAGAATGTGTCTTGCGTCTGTATTGATGATTACTTTTTCGATTTCATCCACGGCTAAAAGAGCTTCTAGAACCCACTTGAAAAGTGGTTTTCCTGCAAAGTGTTTGAAATTTTTTCCAACTACGCGCTCACTGTTTGCCTTCATTGGCAACAACGCAACTGTTTTATACGTCATTTTTATTGATTGAAATTGTTTGGTCTATCTCCAACCATTTCAGGTTGAAATCATACTGTCGTTTGTTATAAAGAAGGTTCAATTCTTCTGGATGAGTTGAATTTGGTTCAAAGGTATCCCAATGAGTCGGAATCAGTGTTTTCACCTTCAGTTCTTCAGCCCAGAGTAAGGCTTCTTTGGGTGACATATTCCCTATGATGCCTTCTCGCTCCCTGAAATAATTTCGTTCGTTTATTGGAAGAAATGCGAAGTCAATCGTTTTTGCTTCCAACGCTTTGGTGATTTTCTCATGCGGTATCGTATCACCCGCGTGATAAATCACGGTTCCTCCGAAATCAAGGACATAACCTAAGAATTTTGAGTGGCCATTCGCAGAGAACTCCAGCTCGGTGTGTGCCGAAGGGACGGTTCGAATGGTAATTGATGAATTCCTAGAATCGATTGTGCCTTCATCAGCAATTCCGAAATTGTGAGTGCCTATTCCATTGGACTCGAGAACTTCTGCGCAGTCGTAACTGCCAAGAATCTTGGCGGATGGATTGATTTTGATGAGTTCAGCTAGGCTGAGTGGGTCACAATGGTCTTCGTGTGAATGAGTAATCAAAATCAGGTCAATGTTGCTCAACTCATTGAATTCAATTTTCGATGGACTCACTCGTTTTAGGTGCTCTCCATATTTGTCGGCAACATATTCCGTTAAATATGGGTCAATGAGAATTCTAGTTTGCTGAAACTTAAAAAGAAACCCGGTTTGCCCGAAGGCTGTAATTTGAAGAGCGCTCATTTCGTAGGGTAGAAATAAACTTCCTTTCTCTTTTTAGAGAGTTTGCGATGCTCATGGTTTCCCTTGTAAGACCCGTAGAATTGGCAGGTTCTGAAAATAAAGATGCTCAGAAAGTTGCCGGCCACCTTTTTTTGTTCCAATGCTTTAGAGAGGTCTGAAAAAACGCCAACGAAAACGTACCTGAAGAAGTCCCAGATAGATAGCTGTACTTCTGGCATGATGACCTGTAGAGCGATGGCTTCTCGTTCGTACCGGATTTTTACCTGCTTCCATTTTTCTTCGTGGATGTGGTAGACCGTGGCCTTTGAACAGTATGCAATTTTGCACCCTCTGTTGCACATTTCTTTCGACCAGAACATGTCTTCTAATCCGGTCAGTTCCTCGTCAAATGGGAGCTCGATCCAAAGACTTTTTCTGATGCATGAGTTGGCGTTGTTGCTGAAGAACCCTTCCTGCGGAATCTTATCATACTCTGGATAATATTTCGCGAAAATCTGGTGCTCGCTGAATTTTGTCGAGTCGGTTCCAATTTGCTTACCATAGGTCATGGCAATTTCTGGATTTTGGAAGGGGCTAACCAAATTGTCAATCCATTGGCTATCCTTCGGAACACAATGACCGGATATAATCACCAGAAATTCTCCTTTCGCAGCCTCGCAACCGTAGTTGAGAGACCTCCCAAAAGTAAAATCCTTCTTTTTGATGTTAACGATTCTAACTTGAAAGGATCTTGCAATCTCCAAGGTTTTGTCTGTAGACCCAGAATCAACAATGACGGTTTCAATTTCATGAGTGGCGGTCTGTTCAGAAATCATCGAAAGGAGCTCCCGCAGGTGCTTCTCTTCGTTGAACGTTCGAATTACAATACTCACCAAGGCCATTACTTACTTTTTTATCAAGGGTCAATCACGACAACGGAAGCACAAGGTATTAGTTACAATTTGACTTTTACAGCGATATTCAACTCCTTCAATTGAGCATCATCGATTACCGAAGGCGAATCGATCATCATATCCCTTCCCGAGTTATTTTTTGGGAAAGCGATAAAGTCGCGGATGTCTTTTTGTCCGCCAAAGATGGCCGAAAGTCTGTCAAACCCAAAAGCGATGCCTCCGTGCGGTGGTGCCCCGAATTCAAAAGCGTCCATCAAGAAACCAAACTGATTCTTTGCTTCTTCTTCGGTAAAGCCCAAAAGGTCGAACATGCGTTTTTGCTGGCCTTTGTCGTGAATTCGGATGGAGCCACCGCCCAACTCTGTTCCATTGATAACCAAATCATAGGCATTAGCACGAACCTTTCCTGGATCGTTGGCCATTAAATGAAGATCCTCAGGCTTGGCCGATGTGAACGGATGGTGCATGGCGTGGAAACGCTTGCTTTCCTCATCCCATTCCAACAACGGGAAGTTGACAACCCACAACGGAGCAAACTCCTGTGGATTCATCAATCCTTGCAATTCTGCAATATGAAGACGAAGCTCAGAAAGTTGCTTGCGCACTTTTTCCTCCGTTCCGGCCAGTATAAAAATCAAGTCATTAGCTTCCGAATCGAATGCTTTACCCCAATCGGCTAGTTTGTCTTCGGCAAAGAATTTATCTACCGAACTTTTAAAGGTTCCATCCTCATTGTGACGGCAATAGATTAATCCTGTTGCACCAATCTGTGGTCGTTTTACGAAATCAGTAAAGCCATCAATCTGTTTTCTTGTGAATTCGTTTCCACCTTTCACGTTAATTCCGACTACCAATTCGGCTGAATCGAACACTCCGAAACCTTGTCCTTTCACCACATCGTTCAATTCTACGAATTGCATTCCGAAGCGGATATCTGGTTTGTCTGAACCGTACAACCGCATCGCATCGGCATATTCCATCCGAGGGAATTCTTTCAGTTCAACGCCTTTCACGGTTTTGAACAGATGGCGCGTTAGCGATTCGAACATGTTCAGAATGTCTTCCTGCTCTACAAAAGCCATTTCGCAATCCAATTGAGTGAATTCGGGCTGACGGTCGGCTCTCAAATCTTCATCGCGGAAGCACCTAACAATCTGATAGTATTTATCAAACCCAGAAACCATGAGCAATTGCTTGAAGGTTTGCGGGCTTTGCGGAAGGGCGTAGAATTGCCCAGCATTCATTCGAGACGGAACCACAAAATCTCGTGCTCCTTCGGGAGTGCTTTTGATGAGATAAGGCGTTTCTACTTCCAAAAATCCCTGCTCATCCATGAACTTTCTCGTTTCGATGGAAAGGCGATGACGAAGCTCCAAGTTCTTCCGCATTTTTTGTCTGCGCAGGTCCAAGTAGCGGTATTTCATTCTGATCTCCTCGCCACCATCAGTGTTGTCCTCAATGGTAAATGGAGGTGTTTTTGCAGCGTTCAGCACTTCAAGAGAAGAAACGATAATCTCTACATCGCCAGTAAGCATGTTCTTGTTCTTGCTTTCACGTTCGGCTACTTGTCCTTTTACCTTGATGACGAATTCACGTCCCAAGCTGCGCGCTTTCATGCAAAGCTCTTTGTTCACCTCAAGGTTAAAAGCCAATTGCGTCATTCCATAACGATCGCGGAGGTCGATGAAGGTCATTCCGCCAAGGTCGCGGCCACGTTGAACCCAACCGCTTAATGTCACTTCAGAACCAATGTGTTCTGCTCTTAATTCTCCGCAAGTGTGTGAACGATGCATTTTTGTGCTTAATTTTTTGAGCGCGCGAAGGTAAGGTCTTAAAGGGAAAAATGGGAAAGGAAAAAGGTAAAACGTTGAGCGTCATGACCAGGGAAGAATGACCGAAGTAATCTATTGATGGGATTGCCACACTTCCTTCGACAAAAGATCAGGACAGGCAGTTCCTCGTTCGCGATGACGGTTGCTGATGGCTCACTACATTCGCAGAATGGAGTTGAGCATCTTTTCTGACGAACATTTTATGAAGGAAGCCTTGAAAGAGGCGCACAAGGCTTTTGATAAGGACGAAGTTCCCGTTGGAGTGGTGGTAGTGGCCAATAAACGCATCATTGCACGAGCGCATAATCTTACCGAAGTCTTGAATGACGTGACCGCCCATGCCGAAATGCAGGCCATTACCTCAGCAGCCGATTACATTGGCGGCAAATACCTGAAAGGCTGCACCATTTACGTGACCTTAGAACCTTGCGTGATGTGTGCCGGAGCGCTTTTCTGGAGCCAAGTGGATAGCGTTGTCTTTGGCGCGGCAGATGAAAAACGTGGTTTCTCAACCGTTGGCAACCTCCTACATCCCAAAACAAAAGTGAAAGGAGGCGTGATGGCTGATGATTGTGCCGATTTGCTCAGGCTGTTTTTTCAGAAGAAGAGGAAGTAAGGGGCATCGACAAAGCCCGCGCTACACCCTGTTTAACTTTTTGGTCTGCGGCTGGTGTGAAAAACACTAAAAACCGTTACCGTATTATCATCTTCTGAAAAGAATACCACGAAAGGAAAGCCTCTCACCAATGCGTGCCGAAACGCGCCATACTTTATCTGAAACGATGTCGGTCTGGACGCAATGTCCGAATATGTTTCGTCCAATGAAGAGAGAAAGTGTTCACCAAGTCCAGCCAGTTTCTCCTCGTACCACAAGTATGCGTCAATCGTTTCTACTGATGCTTCTTGCCTGATAAATAGCGTGAAACTCATTTTTTCGCAGAGCGGGCCTGTTCTTTTACTTCTTCCCAGGAAAATGACCGTCCTTCTCCACTGTCAGCACGTGCTTTTCGTTCATCCAGAATTTTCTTATGCTCATCGGAGAGCTCAAAATTCTCACTATCAGCTGACAGGATATTCTGAACCTTGACCAGCAACTCCTCGTTTTCGGTAAGCAATAATTGTTGCACCAATTCCAGTTTTATGGTTCTAACGTCCATGTCAAGATCATTTTTAATTGCAATAAAGATAATGTTTATGGGAATTACGAGGGTCTTGGACGATTACACAGTTAGGGCAATCGCTTACTAATTTGATTGGCGAAAAACGATTAACGAACAGCGATTAACGATTTATGCCGATCGCAACGTTTAGAATGTTGATTGCTTTTACGGCATCTTATGATGTCCGTTGGTTGCGACAATCGCAGTTCGTCCGCCTCAGGCGGATCGTTTTTCGCCAATAGTTGAACCTGAAACCATATAAGTCACGAATACATAATTTTAGTAAGCGATTGCCCTAATTACACAGTTGGCTTTATCAAGGTTAGAAATCTTCTTCATCCTAAAACAAAAGTGAAAAGTGGCGTGATGGCAGATGATTGTGCTGATCTGCTCCGGTTGTTTTTTCAGAAGAAGCGCAAATAGTTGACGACTCTCCTGCCATCAATCATTTCAGCATCTGATAAGAAGGTCGGTGGCACTTGCGCACCTGTGTCGTAAACGGATCGTGTTCTGTTCCACACAAGAGAATATTTTGAACCGTTGCACCTGCCTATGTTAGCTGTGTACATTACGGGCACGCGTTACAGAAAGGCTAAACGCGCGCTATCGGGAGCGAAGGCGAGGGATGGTCTCCTGACCATGGAAGCCTGCTAGGTGTACACCACCGCAAGGGCAGTATTTCAGGAAGCTAATCTGGTTTTGCCGATAGGCACAGCGTTCATCTCCATGAAACTCAGGTCGAGTATTTTGGATGCGTGCTGAATATCAACCCCAGTGATGTTTCCGTCCTTATCAAAGTCTAGCACCACACCTTCTCTCACCTCTTCAGAATCTACACTTGCAGCACTACTGAAATCGATGTAAAGCGAATCTGTTTCTGAATGATAATTGATTTTCATGATCTATAATTTCTGTCCATAAATGCATTGTGAATAGTTTCTCCGTCTTCCAGAACTACCACTCGTATAAACTTATCGAATTCCTTGACATAACCCCAGTATCTAATCCTTCCGTCTTCTTGAATTTCGGTACTTAGTGGTTTGGCAACCACCCTTTCACACATTTCTTTACTCAAGTACGTCCGTTTGGCCAACACCTGTTCTTCAAAATAACGCGTTGTCTTCAATACTTAATGTTTACACGAAGATAAGCATACAACCCAAATACCTTGCGGGTCATAGCTATATGATGGTCGGTAATTCCTTCCAAAGAAAGGCCACTATGTAACCGAAGCATACTGGTGTGAGCTGCTGCAAACCAAGCAATCTCGCTATAGCGAGCCGTTCTTCAGGGAAGCTGGGGGAACGTAGCCACACAAGAAATCCTTCGGAACTCTTGCTAAGGGAGACGACTCTAAATTCTCCCCGTAAACTTGAGGCACAGTATCGCAATACTCAAAACCAAAGCGCCAATTGCCCCAATCCATCCATTGATTGCCCCTTGAAGTGGATCAATTGTTCGCATTATCATTGGCCGCTTAATGTTATTATAAATCATATAAACCCCTAAGAGGAACCACACTGAGGCACCGATATAACTCGTTGTAAGAAAACGAAGAATAGTAAATAATTCATCAGCCATCACTTTTCTTCTTTTTCCTCGATAAACTCAAGTGAAGAGTCCTTTGCTTTTTCAACACCTTTATCTAGCCCGAATTTCGTTGTTAGTTCTACAGCTTTCTCAATGTTTGTTGGGCTTCCCAACAAACGAGGCAAAACAGTTTGTGATTTCTTAAATGATTGTTCAATAAATTCTGACCCTTTTCGGCTAACGACTGCACTGAGAACCCTCACCGCCCCCTTGAGTAACGCAGTTTGAGAATCTCCATTCTTAAATTCAAGTCCAGTCTTTATTGCGTCCGAACCAACGGTTAGAAGCTCTCCAACAGGAGTAAACCAGATTTATCTCCTATCGACCCAATTGCGTCACCGTAGTACTTAAGCCCCTGTTCTCCTTCGAGGTCGTTATTTGCGACAAAGTTCCAATAGTCGCTCATGTCTACCTTGTACCCCATATCGTGGGTCTTGCCTGCATCATCAATGTAGTAATCCTGCGTTCCTATTCCTTTTGGCCCTGCAAAATTCCAGTTGTATGGTCGGTCCTTATGATTTTCTATTCGAATCTTGCATTCTCCCGTTTCCATATCCGTCCAGCGATAGCGGTATCTGCTTTCAAGACCTTCAAGCTCGATGGCATTTATGACCATATTCTCACTGAACGCATAAGGTGAATTCCAAGGATATTCCCTTTCTAACGGATCAGTAGCGAAAAACCTACCTATGCGTGGGTCGTGCATTCGATACTTGTAATTCAGACTATTCCCGTTCCCTTTTACCTCATCATCCTTCTCTTGTCCTTGGAAGCCGAATCTGTATCCACCCGTTATCATGCTTGAAAGGTAACTGAAAAACAGGAAATCCCGTCCTAAGGTTTTAGAGGCCACCATGCAAAATGAGAAGGTCTATCCTCAAACGCGGATGCCAGTAAAAAACGTTCCGAAGGCACATCCCTAAACGCGGATGCCAGTAAAAAACGTTCCGAAGGCACATCCTCAAACGCGGATGCCAGTAAATATCTTTCCGAAGGCACATCCCTAAACGCGGATGCTAGTAAAAAACGTTCCGAAGGCACATCCCTAAACGCGGATGCTAGTAAAAAACGTTCTGA
>Ga0209702_10003459_pt1 | contig 24834 bp, 48 predicted proteins | sample FRY01_FD_187210 | JGI IMG/M metagenome (GOLD analysis project Ga0209702, IMG submission 187210) | Freshwater microbial communities from Lake Fryxell liftoff mats and glacier meltwater in Antarctica - FRY-01 (SPAdes) (version 2) | ecosystem: Environmental > Aquatic > Freshwater > Ice > Glacier... | reverse complement strand
TCGTCGTTTGCGTTTACGTTTTTTGCTTCTACGACCAGGAATCTCCTAGTCCTACGGTTTTCGCATTACCGGATTGTCCATTCAGTTACTTACTTAGCAATCGATCCTATTCATCCCCATTAGAAAGTATACTGTGTGCCTAATGCCCTTACTTCCGGTTCCCAAAGTCGAGTTCCTTCGTCACAATATACTTACTGGTGGAAATGGTGGGATTTGCACCCACGTCTTGCCTTGCTTTTACATTACTTCATACAATCATATTACTATTTATACTGCATACTCGCGTTGAATATCTTTCTTAATTTCACCGGCATATCGATATGAACGGCCATTCAAATATACTTTACGGCCATTGATGATCTCTACCTTAATGTGTGGTACTTCTAAAATTGTCGAATGAGCCGAACGAGTTTTCTGTGGTACAGTGCCAGATACAAAGAACATAGTATCATAAAGGTCATCTGCAATTAACTTACGAATGAATGCAATATTTGCTGCCATGATATAGTCTCTTCCTGTTAGTTGTCAATATGAGTATTTTTAATTTCGTCTAAACATTCTTTCAATAATACAGCAATAGCTAATGCACGTAGGGCCGCAGTATCTTCTTCTGATAAGTTAACATTAATTTCGTCTAATGCTTCATCAATTGATACATTACCATCTAACAGTATCTGAGCACACTTTATTTTCATTTCAATTATACGTGCTTCAAATTGTAGTTCTTCATCAGTTCTCATATATTTCTCCATGTTATATATAATTATACCACAATAACTTTAAGGTGTCAACCATTATGTACATTATCGGCCTAGTATTATGCTTTTCATCTATTGACTATCAATGTATTCAAATGCAACCAGATCCTATTATCTACTTTGATACTGCAACAGAGTGTAAAGCCTATAAGGATAAATTTATTGAGAAATTAGGTGCAGAAGTAGCAAAAACAAATGAGTTTAGTCTAGTAGTAGGTGAATGCATTTATATATCTTCTATTAGAGGCGCATGATCTCTTTAATTTTATTTTCAAATAGTTCTACCTTTTCGACTCGATTAGGCCAGAAGATGTAGTCTTTGTCTGCATTCTGTTTTAAATTTTTTAGTAAAGGCATAATTGCATCATATAGTTGTTTCAAGCGGCTTTCTGAATCTTGTGCATTTGATTCTGCTGCTTGTATTGATTCAAGATCATCTTCGCTTACGGCAGTAAAACCAAAGTCTTCTATAGTTTCAAAATTATTTTTCAATTAAATCTTTATCCTTAGAAAATATGCTAGATAATGTTGGCATAATTGAGTTATGTTCTACAACTGATAGCGACTCATGTTTTTCATCATCAATCAGCCATGTCGTATTAGGAAAATCATTTCGTATATTAGTAAAGAGTCCATGAAGATCTGCAGACTGTGTCAAAAATCTATCATCAGAACCATAGGCATAAAAGGCATTATCAACTTTTTTTATTTTCATGCTTTCAATTGCAAAATTTAAAATAGTAGATTCCTCATCATCATCATCTTCTAGTTCAAGCTCGCCATTTTCATATGCAATAATATCTTGTTCAATTCGCCATAAGATATATTGTTGACCAGCCTTGAACATTACAAAACATATACCTATCAATAATAATACTTCAAACAAGTTAGTGAGTGTTATTCCTAGAATCATCATTGCTCCTTGTTATCATTATTATTATTATTTATACAATTAAGTCCTTGTAGTGGAGCACGGAGTGAGATTTGAACTAACGACTTTTTTCAATCAGTTCCCTTGGGCCTCTAGACGAATGCTGTATTGATTGGCTGGCCAGGCTGGGTACGATCCAGCGACCTACAGATTAACAGTCTGTTGCTCTACCAACTGAGCTACTGGCCAAAAAACTTGGTGCCCCCCCCGTGAGTCGAACACGGCACCAACGGATTATGAGTCCGCTGCTCTAACCAAGCATGAGCTAGAGGGGCATACTGGTGGATGAGGTAGGAATCTAACCCATATTAAGTGGATAGAAACCCCATGTATTTTCCATTATACGAACACTAGTTATATTTAAGACCTATAGACACAATAGACACAATAGACCTTAAATATAACTCCTGTCCCTAAACAGGAATGATATTCTCTTTTTGGTTATTGGGCGAGAGCCCGCAAGCCAGATATGTTTTTATTTGCTAGGCTAGGCAAATAAATTTTATGGTACGCCTTTTGACATACCCACAGTTTGAGGATAATCGAATAGGGATAATCGATCATAGCCTTGCGAACGATGATTACTTATACTAGGTGTATCTGGATGGACTCGAACCATCGGCTTGGTTTACCCGGTAGCAATTAGGCCCTTCGCCATGATCCGTAAGCCTGGTACAGCAGACCTGCAATTAGCTTACGCATTTTCTTCTCCTTGGGCGTCACGGTTTTGTTTGAATTGATAATCATCTCGGTACTCGGTTGGGGGAACCCATCCGTACTTCCTCCATACGGCCTGAACGTTACCGCCGGGCGTGTACTTGAACGTGCTGTTTACTTCCATTAGGCTTGATGCCATGTTGCTCTCCGTCATAGATTCTTAAACCCCACTTGTCCACCTTCAGCTTCAATCCTTTTTACTACATCTTCAAAGAGGATTGGAGCAAAGTCTGTTTGTTCAACACATACACAATGGTAGCGCACATCGATGAATGGTTCCCTATGACCAAACGGATCATTCACCATCACACGGTTAGAATGAAGATGACTATGAATGTTAACACCAAAGCGACCAAGGCTGTCTGAATGTATAGGAATATGAGACAAGATCATCCCGTTCATAACATGGTAAGCACGAAGCTCGCGAAAGTATTGTGAGTACTCTCTGTCACGAAAGATGTCGTGGTTACCACGAATAAGAACCTTGTCGCCATTAAGGCGAGCGAGAGTAGATAATGCCTTGCGGTTAATTACCACATCGCCTAAGTGATACACCTTGTCATTTGGCTTGACACGGTCATTCCACGCCTTGACCATGAACTCGTCCATTTCATTAGGGTCGGTCCATGGGCGCAGCTTAGTCACGCCATCATTCTGCATAAACTTGCATACTCCTACGTGTCCAAAATGTGTATCTGAGACGAGCCAAACTGAGGGCATTATGATTCCTTTAAAAGAAAGGGATAAGTCACCCTCGGCAGTCAGGTTGTTGATTAGACACCTCGTTACAGGACTCTCTATAATAATGTTTCCATTAAGTTTGTTGTTTTGTTATGGAATAGGCTCAACCCTATTCTTTGGCTTTTATCGTTCTATGCTTAATGTATAGGAGGATCAGTCCAATCTCGTCATAGTCCAACTCGTATCGTGTGCCTGCAGACAGTGACGACAGTGAGAGTGCGCGTATCGTATACATCGAATTTTCCAAAACAACAAACTTAATGGAGCGGGTGACAGGGATTGAACCTGCGACGAACAGCTTGGAAGGCTGACACTCTACCACTGAGTTACACCCGCACATACTCTGTGCCAACGTGAAACACACTCCACGGAGGATTTGAACCTCTTTTTAGCGTAACACTTTTATCTACCAGATGCCCTGCCAGCCGGCCAGGCACTGGAATGTGTTTCAATATGGCTTCAACAGTGGGAATCGAACCCACTAACTACCGGTGCGTTGCCGGTGGAGATCAGCTCAGCATACCAAAAGTTTACTCTGTTTCGAACCAGTCCTTTGATATACTTTGTCTCTAACTTTCCATGTCGTCTTTGTTGATACCATATTGAAACACACTCTAATTCATTTCCATCGTTTGACCCGAGTCATCAGTACTAGAAGTGAGTGTGTTTCATTTACGGGGTCCTTTGTTTATCTATTCAATAATTAATTATAACGTATTTTCACGTATTGGTCAACGGCTTTGGAGACCGTTGCGCTGCCGTTGACACTAGAGAGATTCTACCACATTGAAGTACACTACACTATGCGAACCCATCTGCATATTTAATTATTAATCGCTACTGGGCTTCTAGAATCCCTTCGCTGAGGCGTCATGCAGTGTACTTCAATGTGATATCTAATGTATTTCCTTATTCAATAAACAATTATAAACGGTATTTGAAGATCTGTCAACAACTTTTTTCATGACTGTTGTATTTCTACAACTACTTCAAATACTGTGTTTTTCAATTCAATAAACAATTATAAACGGTATTTGAAGATCTGTCAACAACTTTTTTCATATTGTTGCATAAATACAACAAGTATTTAAAGCCTTCTAGCAGGTTTTATCAGTCATGGCTGATTGTCTATATGGCCAGGCCCGTCAAAATCCCGTAGAAGTCTTATATTTAACTCCAATTGTTCAAATAGGCTTTTGATAGTATTCAGATACGTGTTTTAGAGCTTTAAGCACTTTTTTGATTTTTTTAAGGTCACGTTCTTTATCTTCTTCAAAAATCATATGAAATATTCCGTCATGCTTTTTACGATCCTCATAAGATTCTTCTAAAAATTCATAGTCATCTTTCATGGCCGTTGTAATAATCTTAGAGACCTCTGACCATTCAACTTCTACTTTTACATTATATGACATTGTTATTTCCTTTGTGTTGTAATTGTTCGATTATGTCTGCTGCTTCTTCAAGTAAGTCAGAAATGCGATCACTAGAACCTTCCCACGCTTTAGCACGCCACCCTAGGAAATGCATTCCTTCTTTTTCAGGAATAATATGTGGATCATTTTTATGTACACACTCAAACATAAAAGTCATGCCAGTATTGCTTTCGTTGCTCAACACCTGTGACCATTCGTCAAGCGGCATGTGTGTAGCCATTGTTTCTTTTGCCATGTCATAGAAAACTTTTTTAGAATACTTCAAAACAAATAGTCCAGGATAGTTAGCACATTCGCGCATCTTGACCAATTTGGGGTTATTTACAACATATTCCATCAGGCTGTTGCCATCAATCATGTCATGTTCTCTTTTCAGTTAACTCTAGCATGTACTTCGTCTAAACCTTCTCTTGTTGCTGGGAACTCAAAACGTGTCATCATTGAATTCATGACATGATCTGGTATTGTTTTACCCACACGTGATGATAATCGAATCTGCAACTCTTCGTCACTTGGTGCCGCAAACATTACGGCAATTTTGCGATAACACGAAGGAACCATTTTCAACTTTTGTGCTCGCGATTTAACAGATAAATTAGTCTGATCCCATATCACAATTGGCGTCTTATTGGAAAAAGCAGAAACTGCGTCCTCTTCCATTTGATCTGTGGCATCTTTTATGTTGTGTGCAAAGGCACGATCATATGTGGTGTTTTGCAGTTCTGCAATTCTTTCAATATAATTATCGGTAGAAAGAATTTCATACTTGTCACCAAACAGGTACTTGTGATTTTTGATCCATGTAGATTTACCAGTTCCAGGCAGTCCAACCAACATATAAAACTCAAGGCAAGTTAGAGTTGTCGCTTCAATCTCTTTAGCTGCCTCGTCTAACAAGTCCGACAGTCTGTCTGGTTTACCTTCCTGTACACTTCTACGTGAAGTGATTTGACGCCGAATATGAGCACGAGTCTTGAGTCGATATAACAGACTTTGTTGTTCATATGGTAAATGCGATTCGTCAATCATCACATTTCTGCCTTCTGATGATGTACTTTAACTTTACCTTTCAAAGCAGAGTCAATTGCCTGTTCCATGGTGATGACAATTGAACCAGTTGCGTCCATTCCCATGTCACGGCAACGGTATTCTTCCATACCTGAAACTGTACCATGCAAATGGCCATGCAAGTGCAAAGACCCACGGTGCATCTGGTTCCATTCTGCAATGGGATAATGAAACATGCAGATCTTGTTACCGTTGTAATTTATTTCAAGGTAATCCTGCACTGATTCAAAACATCTTTGAAATACCGGATCCTTCAGCGTCTTTTTATCGTGGTTGCCTGCAATGAGAATCTTTTTACCATTGAGTCTCTTTACAATTTCAATTGCTTTGAGTGTTGGCAAAAATGCAACATCACCAAGAATGTAAACAACATCACCGGGTTCGACAATGCTGTTCCAGTCTTGTATCATTGCTTCGTTCATGTAATCAGCATCTTCAATGCCGTCATTCAGATACTTTGCACGAGCCTCTGCACAAAATTTAAAAATGTTTTTATGTCCAAAATGAAGGTCCGAAGTCACATATGTTTTCATTGTAATTATACCTGTTATGCTTAATTATACTCAACATTATACCATATATCAAGTTATTTGTCAATCACTAGTGTTGTTAAAATGCAACGTTGCAGAGTTGTAGAATTTTGATCTTGGATGAATTCTAGTTATTATTATTTATCGCCACGACTTTCGGCGTCTGTGTTCCAACGATTTTGTTTGGTATTCCAGTGTCTGCTGTCGTATATGTTGAATAGTATGCTGTGACCAAACAACCCCAAGTCAATTTTGAGACCAGCATGGTCTCGCCTAAAAGAATATTGCAGTTGCACTTCTGCAATTACAGGTTGTCGACATAGTTGCAGTTCCCACCATTTATTTTTAGATATGTTGCCGCTCCAGCATCGACCCGAATCAAAATTGTCGTTCTAGGGATTCGTGATGGTAAATCCCAATCTAATCATAATCTAATCCAATTTGTCTAGCGTTTTCTGCCATGGCATCTAAAGCAATGTCAGCACTTGACATTCCAAAATGACGCAAGATACACTCGTGTGGATCGTGGTCTTCTCGTAGTGCAATGTCAGCACATTCTTTCACAATCATCTTGGCAAAATCCTCTAATTTATTCGGTTGTTTATCAGGATTGTAATGTAACAACCCAGATTCTCGAGCAAGTTGTTTAAGTAGTTCATTCATTTTGTTTTCCGATCTAATTTGTTCCATGCTTTAATTATAACTTCATTGCTATTGCGAATATGGAAGAAATCTGCTGAGATGGTCATATCCATCCCACAGTGTGGATCAAGTGTTTTAGTACATTCGATCCACAGCGTTTGCCACGCGAGACCATAGCACTCAGCAGTACCTGTTGAATCCAACTCTGCGGGACTTCCACACATTGGACAGGGTAGTATGTTCATTTCATATCCTTATATGTCTGTTCTAAATCTTCTGATTGAATAGCGCGTGCATCATGTAGAGCATTGTGTGGTACTACACTAGTAGCACTACTCAGATCTCTACGCAGTTCCATTGTAATAGGTGGGTGAATCATTGATATTCCTGGACCTAAAATTAATGACTCACAAAAATATTTAAGATCATCTGCCCAGTCAGCAATAATATGTATACGTTGATATTGATTTAAAAATTTAAATAATGCATCTTGAAAAACATATTTAGATACTGCTGACTTTTCTAGGAATGGCATCACATGTTCTGATACCCAAGTGCCAGGCTCTAAGCAGTCTAAGACTTCATAAAATTCTTGGCCATCATCAGAGACTAGTGCCATAGAAATTAGTTCACCACCAAATTCGTTAAACTCGGTGTCGATATAGATTTTCATTTATTTTTGCCTCTTGTGCAAACGTAACAATTTTATAGTCATCTAGACAATCTTCGAATGTATAGTTAGTGTCTACACATTCCTTACCGAACTTATCACACATATTACCATACCAGTACGGGTAATAATCTTTACGAATATCTTCCTCAGATTGAGTAATGATATAAGACTTGATGTTATCAAATCTTTGATGGGTGTAGTATCGCATGTCAACCTTTTCTAGTTGAAGCTTCAACCATATCTTTTATTTTTATAATATCTATTCGAAGTTCATATGTTCCAATGTAATGAACAATAGGATTGACCATACCTCTGAGTTGGCCAGCCCAATTCAAAAATCTAAATTGAGAGGTATTTTGAAACTGTTTAACAAAGGAATCATACTCTATAATGTTACCAGCACAAATAAAAATAACAGCATCAGATGGCTTTTGAATAGAAGTTTCAAACTGTTTGAAAAGTTCGTTAAACTTCATTTCATATAACACGCAAATGCTGTTTATGTATGCAACCATTGTATCATTGTTGTTATCCTCATCACGTAATGCTTCTTTAACTTCTTTAAGATCATCGATGATAGCCCAACAGCGCAATAGTTGTTGCTCAAAATCAAAACGATTATATTCTGTATCCATTATAGCTCCTTAAATATGAACGAACCCATCCTAAACGTTCTTGTTCATTCATTGTGGTATATTCAACAATGTGTTCACGTATACAATCAATTAACCCATGATACTCTTCATCAATGGAATGCTTGATGTCTTTATTCAGGTTAACTAATTTTTCTGTAGAAGGATTACGTGCAACCCATTTTGATGTTAAGTAATATGGCGACTTGATCTTTGCGCTGATACCATCTTCGGTATAAAATACAAATCCTTCATGTCGGCATTCTTTAATGTTTTCTTTCAATTCACCAACAGTAGTAACGTAACAATCTGTTGCATAACAATTTAATTCAGATACTGCAAAGTCATGCCATAAGTTAGCAGTCAACTTACTATATCCATACACAGTGCCTTCCCATGCTTTGACACGCCACCCCAAAAAATACATGCCTTCTACTTCAGTAATAATATGTGGGTCATTTTTATGTACACACTCAAACATAAAAGTCATTCCAATATTGCTTTCATTGCTTAGTACTTGTAACCATTCGTCAAGAGGCATATGATATTCCATCATTTCTTTTGCCATCTCTACATAAGTACTATCGAATGAACCAGTAGTTGAAATAAGTAATTCACCGTTATATACTGTAACCGACACCATAAATCCATTTACTTTACGATAAGCAGTAACTGACGTAGCAGCTGCTAGCACCGGTGCTTGCCTTTCGATACCATAGTTATATATCTTAGTGAAAGGGCGTGATATTACATTAAAGTCTTTATCAACGATAGTGCCACGACACTCCTCAAGATATTCGTTCCAAAGATTATCATAGAATACATTCTTTGAATATTTAAGCAAATACAGTTCAAGATTCTTTTCTGACTGACGCATCTTGGCTAACTTAGGGTTAGCAAGTACATATTCCATCATAGATTTGTTATCAATAATAATTTTCTGTCTTTTCAATTTCTGCATAAAGTTCTAAATACAATAAGTTAATAAGTTCTGTTATAATATCTTCATCTAGTTTTTCAGTAAAACAGTCAATACGCTTTTCATCAATAGTTACAGTTAATTTCATAATCATGTTCCTTAAATATTATTATAACACACATTAGACTATTTGTCAACAATTAAAATATCGCTGAAGCCTTCTTTTAATGTTGGCATAACAAATTTAGACCGCAATGACTGAACTATAGCATCTGATATAATTTTACCTGGGCGGCTATCTAGCCTACGTCTTAGTTCAATAGGTTCAGGTTCAGGAAACACAACGGCAACATGTCTGTAATGTGGCAGCATTTTAAATTTCTTTGAACGGCTTTTAACAGACACACTAGTTTGATCCCATATAATATCTTGACCTATAAAACTAGCCTCTATGACGCTTTCGACCATTGCTTCAATAGCATCATATATAACATAGTCAAATACTTCTGAATATGTTTTCTCTGCATATTCTGCATAGCATTCAATGTATTCATCAGAAGAAATTACAGTAGCATTGAGCAAAAGTTTATTGTCACGAGCCCATGTAGATTTGCCAGATGCCGGTAGACCAATTAGTTGATAACACGTATTCATTAGTAACTGCCTTGTAAGCATTCGTTTAAGTAAGGAAGCCGATGCCGCAAATGCGCACAAGCATCATTTTGATAATTGTGCCAAATCATCATTATTCGATCCAATTACACATGCTCAGAAAAAATGATTGGTAGAGTGTGCAGACTAGACATCAGGAAAGAACTCGATTGTAGCAATTGGGCACTGTATATCAAATCACTCGTTCTTTAACAACCAAGAGTTAGAAACTGCTTTCCATGTGTCCGTTCCATTACCCACATTTTTGAACACCACGCCTTCGCGATCTGTGGCATACAATGAGGCGCCTTTAGCGTAATTCAAACAATCTTGCATGGTTGTGATATTGATTGCCCTAAGGGTTGTTGCGGTGTGCAATATTGGCACATGCTGCAGATTCAACTGTTCACATAGCGCATAACGCTCCTCGGGAGTGAAATATTTTCTAGTAGCGATATCATATACATCGAACACAAAAAACTCATGAGTGTCCAGCCGTTCTTGATTTGTTTGAATCCCGGGGCCCATTAGTTCTCCCTGAATCGCAATATTGTTGTGTCCAACAAGTGATTCAATCAATCCAGATTTTTTTGCCACATCTACAAATGTGTTGCCGGTTTGGTCTAATTTTAATGAGAGATTTCTACTACATACTTCAATCTTACCATCAATATTTGCCACGGTCATGGACGAGCCATCTAACTTGATCGTAACTTCGTAAACACCCTCGCCGGCATTAAATGCTAATAAATTCTGCACGCGTTCTTGGTCAGTCTTAGGAATTTGAAAAGGAATATTCCCCTTTGCTTGACCTTGAAGTTGAGCACTGACTGGCATTTCCCATTTCTGAATACCTAACAACTCTGTAACATCAGCGCCATCTTCCCGTGTTTCTAATACAAGATTTTCAAGAGATAATAAAGACAGTAAAAGACCTTGTGACAATTGACCACGCAATTTAATTGTACGAAGTCGTTCACCTTTTACTCCATTAAATTCACGAGGCTCTTTACCCTTTGACAAAAATGGCGCAAGCTCGTGTGGTATCCATGAATCAATTTCACAAAAGATTGCCACGTCACCTTCTTTATAAATTCCTTTTTGAGTGACAACTTTCCATCCACCAATCTTAGCAACCTCAATAGAGTCTGCGCCTTCAATTGGAAGAATAGCTTCAATTGTCCGAATGCTTGCTAGTTTACGCGTCATTTTATTTCCTATAGCGATTTTATTTTTTCTAATTCTGATAAAACAATATTAACAGACATGATAACTTTTTCAGAATACATCATACTTCCACGCAGCCTGACATCGACAATTAAATCCTTAAGATCCATACCAAGAAAAGCTGCTTCACGCTTAAGAGCGCTTAATGCTCCGGTAAGTTTCATATTAAATTCCTGACCATTTTACTGAATCAAATGCCTCAGAAGTAAGGACATTTGCGAATACAAAGTTCTCTGATGGAACCGTGCGCTTAACTGGAGCTAATACATCACCGCATTTTATCTTGCCATGATCTGTCATTGATATAAACGAATGAACAGAGTCACGTACATAAATGCGTGTAAAGTCTTTCCCTGGCTTTACTTTCAATGTCAACTTAAAATCCTTTTTCATAAAGGCTAATGTTTCGACATTACTTTCACGAGCTTCAAGAAAGTCATTATAGTTAGACTCAAGATGAGCTAAGTACTTAGTCTTGATTGCAGCGGTAACTTCACGCCGTGCGCTTAGATTAGTCTTCATAATATATTTCCTTAGGATTATTGATAATGAGTATAAAGGTACACGTCAAATACTGTAGCGTTTTTAAGACCACCTACAATATTGCCGCTATAGTCGTATGAAACAGGGTTACCTGAACCACCACAATACATTGATTGAACGATTGCTTTTTTTACAGGCTTACGTCCACGAACAACTACACGCAGAGGAGCAGAACGGTTTTCAGAAACCCGATTTGCTGCATTTATTGCACGAATTACCTTTCGGATTTCTGCAAGTGCTAACATGTCACTTGCAGAAAATACATGATAAGTTCCGTAGTACGATTCGGATGTTCTTGTAGTCATAATATATTTCCTTATTCAATATAATAATTATAAACGGTATTTAGGCAACTGTCAACAATTATTTGAACTTTTTTCACGACTGTTGTATTTCTGCAACTGCCTTAATTACTGTGTTTTTTGATTCAATAAACAATTATAAACGGCTATCCGAAAACTGTCAACAATTATTTGAACTTTTTTCACGACTGTTGCACAAATACAACAAACCCTCTAAGACGTTTAGAGGGTTTTTATTAAAACTGCTGGTTATTTGTACGGACTACTATCAAATGTCCTTTAAAACGCCCATTTTAAGCTTAGCTATTGTAGTTCGCTTAGGGCTTTTTCAAAAGATAAAATATCATCGTTTTCAAAGATCAGACTCTGCAGATCGCAGCCTTTGATTGGGTTAAAGGGTTTTGATCTGGTCAATTGATTACCATGATAGGCATATGCAGCATAACGGCGGATTGCTTCATCATTAAGACTAGTCAATATGACACGATGATCAGTACGTCCTTTGCGTAAAATTGCAGGGTCAATACGTTCAGGATAGTTTGTTGTCATCATAATAATAATTGAGTCAGGCGTATTGATACCATCAAGAATGTTCAAAATGCCAGACAATGTAGAATCTTTAGAAGAATCAATTGAACCTAGTATGCGGTGGTTAGCCATAGGTACTATATCATCATCATCGTCTTCACGGGTTAAGAACGAAGCGGTTGCGCAATCGATGTCTTCAATTAAAAGAATCGAACGTGGTGGCAATTCTTCTAGTGCGCTTTCAATTCTGCTGTCAGTCATTCCAGCCATGCTCATTACACAAAGATGGTATTTGTAATGAGATGCAACTGCTTTAACAAAACTCGTCTTACCAGTCCCAGGTTCACCAGACAATAAAAATGATAATTTGTAGTTGATACCAAGTTCTATGTAACGATCCTTTGATGCCATAAACTTATCAATCGATTCTAGTACATCATGCTTAATGTTGTCATTAGTAATGACCGAATCAATCGAACGTGGAAAGTTAACCCGTTCAGACCAGCAACCATGACGGAACACCATTTGTCGGTATCTGACATCATCAAGATTTGACATAATCATTTTTGTAAATTCTTGAAGTTTCTTTGTAGAGAAACCGAAGGTTTTTAGTTCTAGTGATTTTTTTGTAATGCTAGATGCAGAACCGGCGCCTACTGGTTCGACACTAATTCTATACCAGAAAAACGAACCATTGAATCGAACTAGGTGGCTGCCTTTACCTGATATAATAGTATGATCATATTCATTAAAATTTTGTGTTTTCTTTTCTGTTCGTGACATAGAAAAAGATCTGGAAAACCAACTGTTTGAATGTTCATGTAACCAAGAAGTAATTTGATTATACATAACTTGATTTTCATATCTGTCATCGAAAGGAAGTTCAAATGTTACAGTGATATGATCCTTTATCCATATAAACACATTACGAGGTACATCACGCGCAAGGTAACTGACTATGCCTAGTACAAATGCAGCAACAGCAGCGCCTAGGAACTGATTAGATTGAGTGAATGTTGCGTACTGTTCATATATACCTTGTACATCATTAAATAATTCATTAAACATTTTATTTCCTAATCATAATTTTATCTACGTACTTGTATATAATATCTGCTAGCTCTTGAGTATAATTTATACCTAATGAATTTAGTTCATTGATTTTATTAAGTTCATCAATTAGGTTATCACTAACATAGGGTTCAGAGGTTACGACATAGCCACGGCTTTCAAGTTCATCAATAAGTTCATCATCATCAATGTCAGATAAGTCAATCTGTACATATGCCATATTAGTTATCCTTTAAGATAGTCTTCTATTGTAATAGATTTCATAGTGGTAGTTGTGCTTTCATCTACGGCTTTATTAAATCTTGCAAATATGCTGTGTGATAATAAACTGAAGCCTTCTGAGTTTTTGTAACACGTGTATTCAGAGCCTGACTGATTGCGTATTACATAATGTGTATCGTTTTCTTTAATTGATTCTACACCAGACGAAAGACGCCATTCATCATATCCTGTATATCCACCAAACCAACTAGCTAAGACCTTTGTAATGTTACCTTCGTCATGGTCAATTTTTACTAATATCCAACGATCTGGAGCGTATTCATTACCCATTACAATGTTCCTTTAATAATTTAAGGTATGATGACTGAGCTAATCTTGCTAGACTATATCTTTCAGGATTGTCTTTACAAATGTTTAAACCGTAAGACAATCCTAACGACCATGCATCTTGTATTAATTGATATGTATCAAGATTAGGTTCTTTAGGAATGACCTTTGTGGGTTTAGCATAGCATTTTTCCGTGTTTTTACCTTGTGAAGCATGGAAAGTTTTCCATTTGCCCCATAGCTGATTAATTGTACGATGTTTAGTAGAATGAATTTCACTAGACCTTAACAAATTAACAAATATATCTTCAAGATCCGTTCGTTTAATCCAGTCGCGAACAAATAATACTACTGGGTCAATTGCAACTAACAGTTGAACAGAATCATATAAAAATAAAAAATTATCCACATGTGTTTCACTAGCATAGTTTACAGCTTGTTGACGATTTAGTGCGACGATATAAATTTTCATAACTATCCTTTAATATTTGTGCTTGAATCAGCAGTCAGTTTATCTTCACGAATTTCAAGGAGGATAGGTAAGAACAAACTTTGTGCTCCGGCCTGATTCTTAATCCTTGCATTATATTTAACTGCCACCACTTTACCAATAATTTCATTACCAAGAATGTGACGTTGTTTATCAGATAGACCAGAACCAACAGATACTTTAACAATACCATCAGATGATTCACAAACCAATGCGCCTAACATGCCTTCATACTTTCCAGAGCCTTCTTCGATACCTACAATCTTAAGGTCACAGTCAAGTTCTGCTTTAAATTTGATTTGAGTCTTTGAACGTTTGTCTTCCCAGATACCGCTCAGGTCTTTAAGGATAATACCTTCTTGACCAGAATTAAGATATGTCTGAAATAACCGTTGAGCTTCTTCATATGAATTGACTACAAAGTGTTCGACAAGTTTAATTTTATCAGTCACAGCTGATTGAACGGCTAAGGTATCGATTAACGTCTGTACTCGTTGACCGTATGGTATATTATATACCCCTTTCACAAATTTGTCAAATGGTATAATGTCCCACACAGTTGCATATACGCGTTGAGCTTCTGCATCAGAGATTGTTCCTTTCACTGCCTTGTTTAAAATTCCATTACCAGTTTGACGGTCTTCAGTTCCATTGACAGATGACACTAGCAGTTCGCCATCAAATACAACATTATTACCATCAGCTAAGGAAATAAACTTATCGGCTAAATAACCAAGCAAGTTAACTTCTTTACCTGAACGTGAAAAGAATTCACATGAACCATTTTTAACAATTGCATTAAAGCGCATGCCGTCTGCTTTGCATTGTACTACTGCAGGCCATTTGATTTTATCAACTAAACGCTGTTCAAACTTAGAGCATAACATGACCGGGAATTCTGGTATGAGCCCAGGCCAAGTTGCATTTGTACTTGATGTAGATGCTCCGCATTTAAGATCTTTGAGTACGACACGCTTAAGTACTTCTGAATCTTTTAATGTCAATGAGCTTAAAAGTTTTTGTAGATACGCAATTGCATCATGTCCAGTAACTTGACGACCAGATAACATTTGTAGACTATCTAGTACAGAGCTTAAGCTGTCTGCTTGGTTTGCTTTTGCAGGTGTAAAGGCAGGGATTTTACGTTGATAGTAATTGATAAATGGATCAAGTGCGAGTGACATTACATGGCGTAAAAGATCGTTATCTTCGTTTTCTCGTAGTATATCTAACTTGGCATTACGCCCTGGCTCGTTTTCTAATTCTTTCAAAATGCTATAAACTGTTTTCATAATATATCCAATTGTATAGTACGTGTTTTCCTTTAGTGCATCAGTGCCCTGATCTACCCTTGAGCTACAGGAGTTTTATCTTCTTCACTGCGTCGTGCACGTTCAATACCTAACCCATGAAGGTAACCTACTTCAAACGATTTGCGTAATGTATATATACCTAATTCTATAGGTGTTAATGATTCAACAAATAAAACTGCAGCAGCAGATGCTTCTTCAAAGTCATTTCGGTTCATCATTTATTAGATTCCTCAATAATATCTTTAATAGTAAGTAGTTTAGCTTTAGGGTGTAGTTCTTTAACAAATGTTATTGCAGAACGTAATTCTTCAGCCGTAGCATGTAATTCTAATTTAACAATATTTAGTTCAGTCGTAACTTTTTCAAAACTAAGTAACATGTTTGCAATTTGCATAGTAATAACAGATTCAGAATTACAACGTACAAATTGTGTAGCATCTGCATATTGCTGTGTCTTACTAATGTCCATTAAAATACCTTTACCATAATTACAGCAAAAAGTATAGTAACAATAACACCAATAACAATACCACCAATTATTTGTGTAAATAAGTTGTTCATATCAATTCCTTAGAGTAATCTACGATTTACATCAATCATTACTGTTTGACCAATTTGATAGCCACGATTTGTAATAAATTTTAAATCTTGTTCACCTAGTCTAACAATAACATTATAAGAAGCAATGACTTGTTCTTGAATCACAGTTTCTTCAATTCTACAATCTGGTACTGTCTTATAGCCAACAACATTTTGTTGGTCAGTCAATTCTGTGACTGTTACACCAGTTACACGTTCAACAATTGCAGAACCATTATATTCAGCAACTGATGTAGCTCCAGGCGCAATAAAGTTTGATACTGCAGAACCAATGATAATCAAAGTATTCGATGCCTTAGTATTACTATAAATCGGTACTTGTTTATTGACACAAATTTTATTACGAACAGCTCTATATTTAGTTTCAAATACTGGTGTCACATCAACCACGACGCCTTGAAGCAATATAGCATTAACGGGTTGTGGCATAATAATTACAGTCGTGGTAGTGCCAGCAGTAGCTGTGCACCCAGTTAAGACCGCAGCGCATAAGAGAACAGATAACCGTTTAGTAAACATATAATGTCGTCTTAGAAATTTCTGCATAATAAAGACCAGCCCAGATAGTAGCTAAAATTGACATGAATCCTAGACTTGAGTCATTATTATAAAACGCAACAACTGCAGACACGATAGAAATAAAGACTGAAATTAAAGCTGGTAAAAAAAGAAGTTTATTCGTCATTGTAGTGACTCCGTATTTAAATATGTAGAGTTGATACGATAATATGTTGGTGTATCAAAGCACATGTATTCAATAATAAATGCATTAGCTAATTCACGAGTGCTGAATGCACCAACAATTTCAATGGGTTTACCGTCACGGTATGATTCGATAATAAAGATAGGCATTATATGCTCCAAGAGATAGTGACACAAGTCATCAGTTTTGTAATACCTTTTCATAATGATCTTTATTAATAACACCATACGAGTACAGTGGATACTTAGGATCATTAGGCAATAATCCGCTTGCTTTACAATGACGGGTTAGAGCTGCTTTTGCTGCACCGATGCCATAGTATTGGCCGCATGGGTTAAGCTTAAGAACTGCAAAGGTTTTTCTATCAAAAACCACAAAGATGCCTTTAGACATAATATATTTCCTTATTCAATATAGATATTATAAACTGTATTTGAAGATCTGTCAACAACTTTTTGAACTTTTTTACATTTTGTTGTATTTCTGCAACAGTTTTAAATGCCCGTAGAAGGACTTCTATCATTCTGCTATACAATCCATTAGTCGTGTTTAGAAAAGTCTTCTGTAAGCCTGTTTAAGAGACCATTGTATGTTTGCAACAATTTATCATATTGGTCCTTTATTTCTGTGTTTTCAAGTTCCAGTTGATTGATATATTTTATGACTGTTGCTTTATCACATAAAGTTTCGCAACATACTAATAAGTTTTCAAATGCTATATTTTTTAGTGTAGTCATTTCGTGCTCTTAAAAGTTTAGGTAACCACAGATAGGTAGGCTGAATAAATACTTGCGGTTCATTTGCTTCTACTGCAATGACAATGACTGACTGTGTAATTGGAATGTTTGTTTGTTCATAATAAGCAGCGGCATAAAAGGCAGTCTGCATAAAGTAAGACTCAATCCATTCGACCTTTTTTGGTTTGCTTGATGTCTTATAGTCAATAATTGATAATACGCCGTCATACTCTGCAATACAATCAACACGACCAGCAATTTTAAGTTGGTCAGAAAACAAAGCAATCTCTTGAGCATGTATGTTATCAATATTTGAATCAAGAATTGGTTGTATCGAACGAAACAACTCAATCACATGTGGCATTTGAGACCTTAAATACTCTGACTCATTGTTAATGTATCGTTCTGCTACGGTATGAAGTTGTGTACCACGCGATGCCGCTTTAGATGATATACGATTTGCTTCTTCATATCCTATACGTGCTCGCCATGTAGCAATTGATTCTTTACTTAATTCGCCCAGGACAGTTGTGACAGAAGGATAACGGCTACCAGAAGGTGTGATATAGGTTCTGCCATTGGTTGTATTTTCGACCAGTAGATCATCATAACTTAAATTCCATTTCAGATGATTGAAACATTTCTTGAAGCTCATATTGTTTTCGCTTTAGTTCAGTTGCTGCATGATGTAAGAATCGGTCAGGTCGTTGCTCTTTGATATAACGTTCCTGACGTTCTTTTTTGTTTGAAGGATCGAATCGTTTAAATTTTGCCATGATAGTTTTATTTCTATTAAAAGTTAATTTTCAGCATTTCTTTTGACATAATGTAATCTCTCACTATATCGCTACGAATAATGTCTTGCCAAGTAAATTCAATGTAGCTAAATTTATTTAAGCGTTTAATGATTTGTAAAAATTGTAGTACGGTTTTTCTTTCGGATTCTTTTGTAAAGTCTGACTGATAATAGTCACCACAGAATATGATCTTACAGTTTTTTCCTATACGTGTAATAACAGAATCTAGTTCATGACCATTACAATTAGATAATTCATCTAGAACAATGATTGCATTGTTTATTGTAATACCACGAATAAAAGATGTTGACATAAATTGCAATTCATTGTTTGCTATTAGCTTTGCATACGCCTCAGAATCGTTTGAACAGACCTCTGATATAATTGAACGATATGGAGCAGTGTATGCATCTTTCTTTTCTTCCTCATCACCTGGTAAAAATCCAATGTCTCGTGTCGGTACAATTGAGCGAATGATAACTAAACGTTCATATTGCGTATTCTTATCAAGTACTTCTTCTAGTGCAAGTGAAATTGCAATAAAGGTTTTACCAGTACCTGCAGAACCAGACAACACCAGATTATTACCTTTCTTATATTCTCGTACAACTTGAACTTGCTTATCAGTAATTGGTTCAAACTTAGATAATGATTCCAGACGAATTTTGCTATTTGTTTTCATGTTAGTAGTCTTTAATTTTGTTAACTTTGTAACGGTGCTTAATGTGTGACAGCACTTCTCGGAAACCATCATCTACTTTTATATTAGTCCCTGGGTCATATACAAGTGGTATGCCAGCAGTAATCATAGTCTCATGATCAGGATTATCTATTCCATACTGATCTCGTTTTGATACTGACATAAAAACATCAAACTCTTCATTAGTATTTTTATCTTTAAATCGATAAGTTGGCATTGCTTTCCTTTGTTGTTATCCAGTTTGGTACTTCGCGGTTTTTCCATACAAACATATGAGACTTTGAACCTGTGTAATAATTACGATATGACTCGATAGATGAAGCAGTTTTAAATTCGTCAGGCATTGCAGGAGTTGGTTCAGAAAATTTTCTAAAAGGTATATTCTTTGGAACATTAAACAATAATGTATTTAACAGACCAGAAGATTCGACCTTATGAACTCGTTTATATCTATATGTATATTCAGTACAAAGAGCGGCTAATAGACAAGTTAACCATTGATAGTTTTCTGCACTAAGACGAACCCATACTGCAGACGGATGGTTAGCATGTGTTGCTTTATATAATATATTTTCGAGGAGAGGGTTAGTAAGAGTATATTGTTTAAGGTTACGACCATTCTGTTTGACAATACCAACTGTACCATCAAGAAAACGATGAGCAGTAGAAAGTAATTGTGCATACTCAAGAATCATTTTTACACAATGTTTATCGACATGTTGTTCTGCACATTCGGTTACATTGTTAGATAGATAAAAGATATTCATATTAGATCTCAATAAATTTAAGTTCAAAGTCATCTGCTCTTTGCTCATAGTTTATATATCCACGCGGGTTACATACAATACGAGTAGAGCTAATCATATAATCAAACGGTTCATGTGTATGACCATGTGTCCAGCATACAATCTGTGGGCGGTCTTCAATAAAGAAGTCAAGGTTTGACGAATAGCCGCCATTCATTTCATGTTCACTGATATAGCGAGGGTGCGTAGATCTTCGTGATGGCGCATGATGGCCTACGACAACAAACTTACCGGCAGGATTTTTTGTTAGTTCATTATCGATATATTGCAATGTATCTTTATGGCGTACAACTGCATCAGCCGGTGTAAACTTACCTGGTGTAAGATTATCATCATATTTTATTTTGACCATATTGTTAGAATTTTTAATGACACGAAAGTCATTCATCATACCACCAATAGAGTACATTGTAATAGGATCTTCATTGTTCATATCAGACCATAGCGTACCACAAATAAAAGTAATATCATCAACCTTAACGGTATTATTTTCTACAATGTGTAAATTGTTAAGGTATGATAATCGATCTTTCAGAATATCATATGTATTAACAATATCACCATGATAGTGTTCATGATTACCCATTATGTATATTACAGTTTTAAATTCTGAACATACATCTTGAAAGAATTCATGATACATAGCTGACTTACTGTTGTCTGAACTAGTTACATACAATAAATCAGCAGCAACACATATATCGCCTGATAGAATCAATACATCTGCATGATCTGTATTAGTTAAAGTGACTGTACCCATTTCCAGATGCAAATCTGAACAAATTGCTAATTTCATAATAATACCTATTGATTGTTATTGTATTCAATTGTAACACATAATAACAACAATGTAAACAAATAATACAATAATTGTTATAACATTGTTGCTATTATGATACATATACTGGTTATATCCCTATCGCCGAACCATATTGTTATTATATACTCTTTTTAAGAAACTGTCAAGGACTTTTTTCACTAATTGAGTGTTTCCTCTTCATCGATATGTATTGCATCAATTTTACTATTTAAATACTCATACTTTTGTTTAAGCTTATATGCTAAGTCAGAATCGCCTGTCTTCTCGATTTTTTTCATATAGTGTTTCATTTCTTTTGAATCGCGCTTTAAACGTTCGATGTTAGATCCGTACATGGTTATCATTCCTTGTATTACTGTTAAGTTAACGGAAATAATATAAGTATTCAATACTACGCTTTAAAATAAAAAAAAAACCCAAGGCAATACAATGCCCTGGGCTATTAGGTAATATGACTTATTGTTGTTATAGTTGTCATATCAATACTACATCATTATTATTTTACAATCAGACCAGGGAAGGCTTCCTCCACTAACTTTTTGGTTACGCCTTTAAATGCAGTTTCTAATTGTTTATCTTTCATCAGTATTACAACCTTTGCTTCAGATGGTGGAATTGCTTCTAGTAAACGAATAAACATTACTTCTAATTTCATCTTAGGCAACTGACTTCCTGGGCCATTTTTGACAAAAAAACGAAACCTAATTGATTGCTTCTTAAGACTTGAGGGCGATGTATGCTGTGATGATTCCTTATAAGGCGGAGTACCTTCTGGTATGAGAAACTGAATCGTATCATCGAACGAACCTTTCAAAACATTACGCAGGCCTAATGTATTATAGTCTCTAAGCACTTGAATCTTTTCTGCCTTAGTTTTAGCTAAAACAACTTTATTCAGTACCTCGTCAATAGTATGGGCCTTAATTTTATTCACGGTCATTAATAAAAATCTCCTACACAGTCGATAAGCATCTTGCAACGCTTTTTGATTAGATAATTTAATATCTTGGATTTATGAGCTGGTTTGTGCTCGTCAAATCTATTTATAATATTTTGTTTTATGTCAGACGGAGTCTCTGTCAAATCGATTAGCTTTTTGTTTCTGATATAGTTAGAGTATGTAACAGAATCCATAACAGACCGTAGGTTATCAATTGACTTAGACCATACTTCCATTTTTTTCTTAGTCATTGGAGCCTGACGAATACCTTCAGAAAAAGAATTATCTGGAGATAACACATTAGGTATACCGTCACTGGCATCGCCCTTGAATATATGTTCGACCAAATACTGTTTAGGATTAGGATCAACTACATTCTTCTTTAGCATTGGAGAATATTGCTTGACATTACTAAATTGTTGTAATTGAATAAAGTCTTTATCGGCAGATACAATCATAACTGGTTCATGACAACCGAACTCTTGAGTTTCATATGATAGTACGCCAATGATGTCATCAGCCTCGGCCCTATCTACTTGTACGACTTTATATGGAAAGTTTTCAATCAACTCTTCTCGTATCAGACTCATGATTCTGAATACCTCAGACCAATCAATTGAGCTTGGCTCTTCACGTGCAGCCTTACGCTTAAACTTATAGTTCGGAAAATATTCTTTACGCCATGATGATGAGTCACAGGCAATAACCATTTGACCATATTCGTTACGATATTTTTTGTTATACATACGAATTGAATTAAGTATGACATGACGAATGATGTCTTCTTCGACTTTCATTTTTTGTGCAACCACTGACGATATTGCAATACCAGAGTAATCAATTATAATCATTATATCACCATATTTATTATGTTATTACTATTATAACACAGTTTCCTGTATTTGTAAACCTTTTAAATGAGCTTGCCGCACTCTAACCGAAATCCATGAGTTGTAATAGTTGTTAGAAAGCAACACATTCCGTTCAAACTGCTCACGAGCCTCAAGATAACCGCATTCTGCTTTAGTGGCACAAAGATGTAATATTGTACGAGAAAACGATTCTTTACCATGCAATATTACATCTGCTAGTAACGATTCAGAAGAACCATAATATGTCTGCCAATCAGACTCTGCTTTATATCGTTTCTTTTTCTTATTGACTTGTCTAGTTTTAGATGTAAAGAAAAACTTTTTACCAACATATTTTTTACCAGTTTTAGTATTTTCAATTATATAGACAAATCCATAGATCTTTTTAGGATCCATTTCAGTTGGTTGATATTCAGCGTTTTCGTAAAGCCACGTCATTACCAGGCATCATCGTCATCGACATCAAACATAGGATCTATTAATGAATTGTCTGACTCTCCGTCAAGTGATATTTCATCAACAGATTCTTCACCACAATTAGGACAAAAGTTTAGCTGAGTGTCTTCATCTTCAAATTCTATTTTAAATCTTGTAGAGCATGCAAAGCATTCTATCATAGCGTCATATCTCTGAGTTGTTCTGATATTTTATTTAGGGCTAATTTTTTTTCACGTGCCAATAACCATTCTTGTAAATCAGAAAACCCGCCAATCTTTTCACTAGTGCCATTAATAATATATGGAAACGATTTTACTGTCGGATACTTTATAACAAAGTCTCGTGAAGACATATTGTCTGGTACTTTAATTTCAGTATATTCAACTTTTTTAAATTTTAGTAATTCTTTTGCTACCTTGCAGTAACCACAATTATCTAGGCTGTATATTGTAATCATAATGATAATCCTTTTAGCATGTCAACATTAATTGATTGAATTTCTTGTTCAGTTGCATATCTAATACAAAGGCCTTTGTTTAGACCTTTTCTACTAGTAGGCCAATTCTTTTTTAATTGAGCATAAAATGTAGCCCAAGAATATCCATGACTTTTACAAAAATCATATAATTCGTTTGAGTAAATATACTTATCTAAACCTTCAATATAAAGTAACTTCACATCATATCTATCATAATGTTTTTTTCCTTTATTTTTCTCACCTATTTTTTTCGCGGTTTCAGTACCTTTTACTATTATACCATATCTAGCATTATTTTCACCTTTGCTTTTTTGTGATAGTAATTTTCTAGATTCATCTGAATGTTTATGGCCTTTAAACCAGCCCCCTGCTTTTAATTGAAGCTTATGCCTTTTTACGCGTTGCTCTTCAGCTGCCTCGCCATAAATTTGTTTATAAGTTTTTCCTTTATGGCTTGGCGGCCTGTTATCTTCACATATATTTGTAAGTATACCATTTTTTTCAAATCCAATACGACCATATTTTTTTATAAGATCAGCTTCTATTTTATATGCAATATTTTCATCATCAATATTTTGTGCATAAAATTCGATCATTGGTTGATAACCTAATGCTTTTAATTTTTTTATTTTTGCTGCCTTTTTTGTATTGCCTTCTCTCTTTAAAGATTGTTCAGTAAAATGTGATAGCGCCCTATTATCCTTGCCTTTACCAATATAAAATATTTGATTATTTCTTGGGTCAATCAAACCATAAACGTAATACATAAGCTCAGTCTCCTCTTTTTCTTTATTTATAAAGACTGAGTTTTCTACATATGTTAAATGTTCTTGCGTATACTTTGTGCCATAGCAAAAAACATTATATGCGCGTTCATCAATTGTAGGCGTTACATCAATAAGCTGATCTCCAAAGTTCAAAACACTATGTTTAAACGCATGTAATATGTTATGAGAATCCTTTACAAAATAGTAACCTAGTACTGGATTAAATTCACAATTTTTGTGACATTGAAATGGAACGTCATGTTCTCTAGGAGAAATTTTTACTTCAATTAAGTTAGAAGCAAATATTGCTTTTGCAAAATCAATGCATTCTTCAAATAAAGGTACAGTGTACATACTATAATGATAATCCTTTTAATGTGTCTTTAGATACATCTCGTTTAATTCCGCCAGTAACATACGAAGAAATTTGTGTTTGTTGCGGCGCAACTTGTACG
>Ga0209702_10003454_pt1 | contig 24865 bp, 18 predicted proteins | sample FRY01_FD_187210 | JGI IMG/M metagenome (GOLD analysis project Ga0209702, IMG submission 187210) | Freshwater microbial communities from Lake Fryxell liftoff mats and glacier meltwater in Antarctica - FRY-01 (SPAdes) (version 2) | ecosystem: Environmental > Aquatic > Freshwater > Ice > Glacier... | reverse complement strand
GTTAGAAATTGTAAAAGTGCTCATTTCTCCATCGATATTTGGATATTGAAATGAATCGTTCACATCGAAACTACGATCGAAATACAAAAGATCTTTATTGAATATAAGCGAAGTCTGATTTACATCTCTCATAAATCTTACAAATAGCTTCGTCCCGACTTGGCGAAATCCTCCGATAAACTGTGCTTCATTTTCATTGTAATAATCAAAGGAGCTGTTTATTCCATCTGCATAAAATGAATGATAAAGTGTATCATTTATGAGCGTATCTATACCAAGGCGAATCTTGATATTACTTCCGATATTATAATAATTGGAGGTAGTCACTGTCCATTCAATGTTCGATCCCAATTCAATCAAAGATAATTCCCCCTGAGATTCACTAATATTTACTACGCCTGATTCATTCATCTGAAAATTAATAACATCCACCGAAGGTGAAAACACATTAATTACCACCTTTCTTGGAGTGATGATTGGAATGCCAGGCACGTCTGGATAAACGTAGTAAGTTCCAAATGCAAGGTTCTCAAACGTGTAAATTCCATCTACATTACTCATTTGGAATCCACGCCACTCTAGTGAAGCCGAATCTTGAAGCAATATGTGAACTCCTTCTGCAGGAATTAGCTCGTTAGCACGCAATCTACCACCTAGCGGATCGGCCCCGATAACGCCTGAAATTCCGCCAGGACCAGTATTAATTACTAATGTATTTGAGTTGATCGCGTAATCATCGCAAGCTACAGAAACGGCCTGAGCGTCTTGCCACAAGGCTGTTCCTGGGTAATAAGTAGGAACGGAAAGAGGATAAGCAACAACATCTGGATAGGCCTGAACTAAATACAAGCCTTCAGCAACATTTTGGAACTCGTAAGCACCTCCAACAGCTATATCAACGCTATCAAGGCTTGGGAAAGCACCTTCATTGAGGTTAAATCCATATAAATTTACGTAACCAGAATCGAGGGTTTGTACGCCAGCATAAGCCGTTCCTTGGAGACTTTGGTTTGTGTTGCCAGCTTTTTCAAGGAATACAGCCGAGTCGAATATTGCATCACCGATATCTGAAATGGCAATAATCATGTGATAGGTAACGCCTGCCAACGCTTGGAATGTGGCAGTAATTGGAGTTGTGTAACCATTAAATGCAAAACTATCTAAAGCAGCTGTTTCTATGTAAAGCGATTCATTGGTGACGGCATTAATATTTCCAATAGTAACGGGCAAAGAAGTTCCTGGAACGGTGGCGATATTTTGGTAACTAGTATCGTCAGTAGATTTAACAAAGAATCCGAAAATATCGTTGAAGAATGAATTATTGGGTGGAGCGAATTCGGGATATTCCTCGGAAGCAAAAACAAAACGGACGCTCACAGTTTGATTTACAGGTGAGGTGAAATCAAATTCTAATCGAGTTGCATCGTATGAAGCAGCATTTCCTGTGTATCCAAGTGTTTGAAGTGCGTATGTTTCCAATAAAGAATCAGTATTATCACCTAAAACAGAGCCTAAAAAATATGCTGGTGTATTTGAAATATCTTGACTTAAAAATCCTGTGCTTAAAACGATTCCTTCACTTAAGCCAATAGATTGAGCATTTGTAAACTGAGATGCAGAACCAGGTAAACTATTAAAGCTGACATTATCAATTAAAACACAGTTTCCACCCAAAATAGTAGAAATCCATTGTTGCCAATTGGCAGAGGTGTCCACAGAGATTGTTTGTGATGATGCCAAAAGAGGCGACAATCCTCCTAATAAAAGAAAGATTAAATAGCGTAAAGTTTTCATAGAGTGAAGGTAACGGAATTTCACTCTGGTGCAAACGGAGAGTTAGATTTCTTCGGCGACGACTTCTTTTACACCAGGAACCATGCGAGTGAGTAAGTTTTCGATGCCTGATTTAAGGGTAACTTTCGATGAAGGACAGCCCGAGCATGCTCCTTGGAGTGCAACTGTAACAACTCCGTCATTGTATGAACGGAAAGTGATTGCTCCACCATCTTGTTCAACTGCAGGACGAATGTATTCTTCCAAAATTTGCATGATTGCTTGTTCTGGGCTACCCTCTATTACTTCGGCAATTTTCTCTTCAACCGTTTCTGCATTTTTCTCAGGGTAAACCTCAATAACAGGAAGTCCTTTTGAAAAGTAATCTGTAAGGAATTCGCGAACTGGGCCACTGAGGACAGTCCATTCTTTAGCGTCGGTCTTGGTAATTGTAACAAAATTATTGCTGAAGAAAAGAGACTTGACATAGCCACCTTTGAACAATTCTAATGCTAATGGAGCACCTGCGCAAGAATCTATAGTTAGATATTCAACTTGTCTATTAGGCTCTATTATCAGCCTGTTGGCCACAAATTTCATTGTGACAGGGTTGGGTGTAGATTCAGCGTAAACAATGGTTGGAACAAAACTCATAATAGAAATAATTGAAGGTGCAATTTACATAATAACTAATGAAAGCAGGATTTTGTTTGATATTGACAAATGAATGCGTTTAGGCATGTTTGGTTTTGATTGATTTTGGCTGATATTTTAAGATGAATGAAGTTAATTTAGTTGCATGTCCAGAATATTATTTTCAGGATTTTCTATGCTACTTTTAATAAGTGGCTGCATGGCTGACAGACAGGTGTCACGATCATTTTATTATTGGAAGCCAGAATTTCATTTGGATGCCGAATCGTCCAAATTATTAAACACCCTGCATAGTAATCGCATTTATTTACATTGTTTTGATGTGAAATGGGATGCGGAAAAATCCAAACCTTATTTGTTGAATAATGTAGTCATCAATAAGGACACACAATTGAGTAAAATGGATATTGTGCCTGTGGTTTTTCTTTCGGCGAATTGCATGACCCAGATTAAAGCGAATCAATTAAAGGAATTATCTGATTTAATTAATAAGCAGATTTCAGATATGTCAGTTAATGCTGGTTTTTCATGGCGTGAAATTCAATTTGACTGCGATTGGAATGAATCGAATAAAGACCAATATTTCGGATTATTGAATTTTATTAAATCGAATTTAAATCCAATAAATCAACGACTAAGTTGTACGATACGATTACATCAAATTAAATATCCTGACGTTTCTGGTGTTCCGCCAGTTGACAGAGGCATGTTGCTTTATTATAACATGAGCAAAATTAACGAGCCAGGAACGCGAAATTCAATTTATGATCCTGAAGTGGCGGCGAGATATGTATCGTATGTAAAAGATTATCGATTGCCTTTGGATATTGCTTTACCCGTTTTTTCTTGGGGAGTGCATCAACGAAATAATGAAGTAATTGCAGTGATTAATAATATGAATTTAGCTGAAACAAGAGCAAGTAATTTATTCGAAGAAAAAGCAAAAGGTCTATTTTTACCTAAAATGCAATGTACATTTAAGGGTGTTAGTTTTCAAGAAACTGACCGTTTAAGGGTTGAGGAAATCAGTCCAAACCGCAGCCTAAGAGCCGCACAACAAATTCGTCCATTTCTAAAGGATGTTAATCTAAATGTTGCATTATTTCAGTTAGACTCTGCCAATACTGCCCGGTATGGCGAAGAGGCTTTTGAAGAATTATACTCGGTATTCGATTAGCATTTTTTATTTCTTCCATTTAATTGTGCAACCAATTGCCTTGGTGGTTTCAGGACTAATTGCAACGTTTTTTGAAAGGGCAATGACAGCATTTTCTACGTACTTGTTTTTAACTGCTGATGCGTCTTCGGCGTTGTCATCAATGGCGCCGATGTATTTCACTTTTAACTCTTTTCCTTCTCTTTTCAAAACATAAACATGAGGTGTTCTAAGCGCTCCGTATTTTTTTGCAATTTTTTGAGAATCATCTCTTAAGTATGGGAATTTGAATCCTTTTTCTTTGGCACGGATTTTCATATTCTCGAAGCTATCATCAGGATATTTAACATCATCATTCGGATTTATTGCGATTAATGGATAACCTAACTTTTCGGTCTTTTTAGATAGCGCAATAATTCTATCTTCATACATTACTGAGAAAGGACAATGGTTGCATGTAAAAACAACAACAAAGCCCTTTGCTTCGATATTGGCTAAAGAAACCATTTTACCATCAATATTTTTTAAGCTAAAATCGCTCGCCGTATCGCCAATATTATATCCAGATTCAGGAGAAAATGAACTGAAGGTTAGGAAGCTAAAAAGTAGGAAAAGGAGATTTCTCATCATTATTTCATTTGATTTTTAATAGTTGTTTTTAATTCTTCATTGCTGAATTCACCTTCGTAAAAATGGATTAATTTATTGTTTTTGAAAAATGCAGTTGCTGGAATTGCCCCGCTCCACTGAGGTGAAATTTTATCTATCCAAATATCAGGATTTCCTGCACTCAACATTGCGATTTCGTTTTTCAATTCCTTCTTTATTGCAAATTCTGTCATCTTGTTTAAATCCTTTTTAAAATCTAAGCTTACCAAAATGATTTTGACAGCTTTAGTTTTGAATTCGGTTCCTTGGTTCTCGAAAAAGGGTAATTCAGCTACACAAGGTTTACACCAGGTTGCCCAAAAATTAACAACATAGAGTGTGTCATTGTTTTGGAGCACTCGAGATTGTAAATCATCTAAATCCCAAATAGGTTTCTGAGCTATAGTTGCTGAACTAATGGAGAATAGTGCTATTAGCGTATAATTCAAGCGCAATAATTTCATTACGTATCAATTTGAAAATTTGAGTGATATGTATTATTTTTGAATCAATAGCCGTTCAACGGAAATTGTATTTCCTGATTGTAATTTAATAAAATAAATGCCTGCAGGAATTTCAGAAACGTTAATTATTTCAGTTCCATTAAATGAATTTTCGGAAACAATTTTACCGAGCGCGTTGTAGATTTGGTAATTTCCATTTGTATTATTAGGCGATTTAATCGTTACAAAGTCTTGCGCAGGATTTGGAAAAATAGAAAGCGAATTTTCAGGTGAATAAATTGAAAGCACGGCTCCAGGTGTATTTTGTGCAGCAGCCTGAACGACAGATTTATTACCTTCCTCTTGTAGAATGACGATAGCGCTTAATTGATTTGGATTCCAATCACTATCGATGGGCAAATTACCATTAATTATAACTGAATCGCCGGTTGCAGCAAGGCTCACTTGCATGCCATCTGTACTGAAGAACGATTTTCTAAAGACGTCGTAATGCACGTTTTCTCCATTTGGAGCTGCATAGTCGACTTGATTCTCTTTCAATGCAGCAAACAACCTTAGATTACCAAGTGAATTATCACCTTCTGTTTTGATGGCAATTCTTAATTGAATCTCAGAACCATTATTTGTTTGTGAAAGATTGATTGATGCTGGAGAGGTTTGATTCAAGTATGGATTAAACATTGCTTGGTTCGAATAATTCGTAGAAGCTGAGATTGCAACTCCTTGAATAACTAATCTTGGCGTAGATCCGAAAATTCCATAGTAGCTTGTTCTACTATCATTTTCTGACATATTTGCCTGATTTAAAATGCAAGAAGGGTAGGGCGCACTTGGATGAATAGCTAAATGAATGGTGTTTTCTTGCTGATTTAGATTTGTGTAGAATCCAGGGTTCCGGCTTGCACAAGCACTACATCTTGTATTTGTGAAGTGTTCAACAACAACAGTTTTGGGAACTTGAGCAATAACAATGGTGCTTAAAGTTGAGGCAATTAGGAGTGAGAATAATTGTTTCATTGTTCAATTTTGGTTAATTAGAAAATACTGCATCATAGTTAATCTATCTCGAGAATTTTAATCTCTCTTCCTTGGAATTGAAAGCTTTCGTTCAGCTTTTTTCCTAAGAGCAAATTGCCAATTGGAGAAGATGTAGATATGCATGCAATTCTCAGGTCGCCGACCGAAATAAAACCTAACGAGATTCCCAAGAAAAAATAGCCAATAGTTGTATTTATTACACAACCCTTTGATATTGAGTTATTTAATTTACGTTCTTGAATGGCATTTAATTCAGCTAATTGATTCTCGGCCTCATTAATTTGTCTTGAAACTAATTCTCGTTCTTGGTGAATAAGTTCCCTTGCAGTTTCATGTTTATCGCCGGCGCTACTTTTAGTTTCAGTTGCTGCTGATTCTTTTGCAGAGTTTTCAGCTTGCTTCAACTCTGAAATACGTGCTAAAAGTATTTTTTCGCAGGCATGTTTGACGTTGTCTCTACTCTTCATTTGTTGATTAATCAATCATTTTTAATAAAACATGCAATTTAGGCAATGATATTCCTGTAAACATAAATTTTTAGTAAAATATCTGATTGTCAATTTGTTATTTGCATTCTATTTATATTTTTCTAAATTTAGTCTCTTAAATCGTCCTCATATGAAACACCGCTACTATCTCGCCATTTTAATATTGTTTATTGCTTCATCCGTCAATGCTCAAATACCTTATGGAGTTTATGAAGTTCCTTTTCAACCATTAAGTTTGCCACAGGCGCAAGCTTTATCTCTTGGCGATGACTATACTAGTGGCGCTATTCCTATTGGGTTCTCGTTTAGTTTTTTTGGTATCCCTTACACTCAATTAGCGATAACTTCAAATGGCTATTTGACCTTCGATTCGAATCAATTTGGTGGTTCATCGGATTTTGTTCCAAGCGCACAAATACCTTCTCCATCTGCGCCTCTTAATGCCATATACCTTAGTTGGTGCGATTTAAATCCAATGCAAGAAGGTTTTATTAAATATCAACTAATTGGAAACGCGCCGAATAGAGTGTTTGTTATAGAATATGACCAAGTGCCTTATTTTGATTGTCCGCAAACTGTTTATACAGGACAATTACATTTAATGGAAGGTTCGAATAATATAGAGATGCACATCTTAAGCAAACCTTTGTGTTCAAGTGGAAGCAATTGGAGTGATGCCTCAATTCAAGGGATTCAGAATAGTACTGGAACCGAAGGATTTCATGTTCCTGGAAGAAATAATGTTGGAAATTGGCAAGCCTTCAATGATGCTTGGAGATTTGATCCTGATTCGGTGTCTCAACCAAATTGTATCATGGGCGGAAGCGTAATTGCCGATTTTAATGGTAATTGTATCTTGGATGGGGCAGATTATGCCATTCCAGGTCAAGTATTAATTCGTGATCAAGGATTGGCATATACCACAACAAATTCCTCTGGTGCATATTCATTCGAAGCTGATACAGGAGTTTATCAAATTGGTTTTAATGGTTTACAGTCATCGCTTCCATTTGCTCAAATTGCTTGTCCTACCGATGGTTTTTACTCGGTTAATTTTCAAACAGCCGGCACCATCGATAACAGCCTAAATTTCTTTGTTCATCCAGATTCAAGTTGTGCTGATATCCGTTCTTCAATTTCACCTTTAGGTCCATTGCGTAAGTGTTCCGGTAACACGAATCACCAATTGGTTTCGATTTCAAATCATGGATTATTACCTGTTTTTGGGTATTCAGTTACAGTTAATTTACCTGATTCTATGTCCATCATGTACACTATACCAGCATTTACTAGTCAAGATGGTAATACACTTACATGGTTATTTTCTGACACCTTAGTTTATGGTGAGTTTACAAATATTCAATTGTATGATACATTGGATTGTTATACGACTAACCTAACAAGCAAATGTATCTCAGTAAATGTTACTTCCGCAAGTGATTGTAATTTGAATAATAATGAATCTCAAGTTTGTCAGTTAGTCAATGGCAGTTATGATCCGAATCATATTCAAGTGAAGAGTTTTAATTCGAATCAATATGTTTATGATTCATCAATTAATGGCAATGAGCAATGGTTTACTTACCAAGTTGAATTTCAAAATACTGGAACAGCGCCTGCACAAACAGTTGTAATTACTGATGTTTTACCAAATTATTTCGACCAATCAACTGCTGAAATTATAGCGAGTAGTCATACAAGTTTCTTAGTAAATCTTGGTGATGGTACTTTAAGGTTTGTATACAACAACATTGCATTGGTAGATAGCAGTGAAGATTATTTAGGAAGTATTGGAAGTGTTATATTTCGTGTGAAGTCGCTTTATAATTTGTTGCCAGGGCAAGAGGTTGCAAACCAAGCTTCTATTGTATTTGATGTAAATGAACCAATTATTACGAATGAGGCATTTATTCGGGTTGATTTACCCAATTCTTTGGAGAGTTTGAATTCTGAATTTAAGGTTTATCCGAATCCTGCTTCAGGCGAGTTATTCATTGATAACCCTGATAATCGGATTAATTTATATCGAATTTCAGATATAACTGGTAAGCACATACTTCAATCGAACGTTACCAGTAAACTTGAAAAAGTTAGTCTGATTAATCTATCGCAAGGAATCTATTTAATAGAATTGTTTAATAATAACAAGAGTTTGTCAGTGCAAAAAATCGTGGTGAGTAATTAATAAAATCGGTTGGTAATTATTTAGAAAGGCCTTGAAATAGTTGTATGGCTTTCTGTTGAAATATGTTTATTATTAATTAATGTATTATGCGCCAATTTCTCTTCTTTGCAATTCTTTTGTTTTGCAATCATTGGTTATATTCTCAACTGCCATTTGGTTTTGTTCCAATAGACTATCAGGTTTTAACGATAGAGAATCCACAATCATTAACTCTCATGGATGATCAGGTTTCAATGGGCGTTCCTATCGGATTTTCATTTAGTTTCTTTGAAGTACCATATACTCAATTAGGAGTTTCATCAAATGGATACGTAACATTCAGAAGTCAAGCATTCAATTCCACTTCACCTTATCCAAATCAAAATACAACAATCAATACTCTTGGTTTTCCGCTAAATTCAATTTTTTTAGCATGGATGGATCTAAATCCAGCAATTTTACAATCGCAAGGAATTCGATATGGCACCAACGGGACTGCGCCCAATCGAGTTTTTATTGTAGAATATGATGCTGTGGTAAATTTTGGTTGTGGAAATAATGCTTCATTTTCAGGGCAATTACATTTATACGAGGGTACTGATGTAATTGAACTTCATATTACAGACAAAATGATTTGTGATACAAGCACCGGCTGGATTAATTTCGCATACCAAGGTATTGTGAATGCAAATGGAACTCAGTTTTATACTGTTGCTGGTCATGATAATTCAGTTCCTTGGACAGCAACCAATGAAGCTTGGCAATTTGGACCATTTAATCTAGATAGTTTAAGAACTTCATTTATTACAGGCCGTGTAATTGCTGACCTAAATGGCAATTGTATCCTCGATGAAGGTGAATATTTAATTGAGAATCAGACGATCGTTTTTAATTCAGAAGAACGATTTGCTATCACAAATTCAATCCAAGGATTTTCATTTAATGTTTTTCCATGGACATATAACGGTTTAACGTATAATCCTGGCGTAATTTCAAGTTCAGTCGTTTGTCCAGAATTAGGCTTTTATCAGGATATTATAGTTGATACAGCTATTGTCGTTGATGCATTTGATTTCTATGTTTATCCCGATACTTTGTGTGTTGATTTACAATGTGCGCTGCATCAAATTGGTGAGTTTCAATCTTGCTTTGGAGATACAGTATTACAACATCTAGTTGTTAGAAATACTGGCTTCCTCCCAATCGAAAGCTATTCTGTAAGCATAGAGACTCCTGATTCCGTATCCTTAATTGGGTCAAATCCACCTTATACAATGAATGATGGAAATACATATACTTGGGTTTTTGAAGATACGCTCTATTTTGGAGGAATAAATACCATTGTATTATATGAATTAATCGAGTGTGGTGTTAGTGAATTATCTTCAAAATGTTTTTTTTCTAGTGTTAATACTCCTTTAGATTGCAATGTTCTAAATAACCTAGATACACTTTGTTTGTTTGTGAATGAGCCTGTTCAATTGAATGCTATGCAGGTGAAATCACCTTTGGATTTGAATTTTGTATCCGAAACAATTGTAATTGGGGATGAGCGGTATTATGATTTTAAATTTGAATATAATCATACCGGAAATAATCCACTAAATTGGCTTAAGCTTAAATTCACATTGCCAACTAGTTTTGATCCGGATTACATAGATATTTTATCTTCGACTAATTCATTCGGCTTAATATGGCAGGGAAACGGTATTTGGCAAATGGAATCGTTCGATTTTAATGAATTTGACAGTTCCATGGTTTATAGTGGTACTAGAGGCAGTATAGTTTTCAGGGTTCGCACTTTGATGGACTTAATTCCCTTTCAAGTTGCAGGAATTAGGGCATATGTTACGTTTAATATGGAGTCGCCTTTTTATACGAATGTTGCTTATATCCGAAGGCCTGGTCCAAGCGATATAAAAACACTTGAAAATTATCTAGAGATATATCCAAACCCAGCTAATGACATTTTAACGATTGTGGATTCAGGCAGACAAATTAATAGCATTCGCATATTTGATGTGACAGGCGGATTAATGAAATCTATTGATTCCCAATTGGTTAATCATTCAATAGTCATTCGAGATTTGAAGTCGGGAATTTATTTTATTGAATTATATTCAAATTCAACTCGAATTTCAGTCAAGAAATTTTTAGTGCTGAGGTAATGAAATATTATAAAATTTAGGAGTTTTGACTTGTTGTCGGATTATAGAAATCGAACATTTAATAAAGGAATATTTTGGGTTCACTTAAAAACACCTAAAACTTTGATTATGTAAATATTATAATGTTTAATTTTTGATTTGGTGTGCATTATTTGACGAAATTGATCAGATTGTACGCGTCACAAATTATTATTTTTATTGTTTTCTAGAATTTAGCTTAGCCAGCAAAACGCCATCTGCTTCGTTAAGAGTATTTTGAAGTACTATTTGTACGTCAAAAAATCCTCTTGTCTCGCATTTAACGTGTTTCTGACTTTTTAAGGGAACCCTATTTATCAGTTCAATGACCAAATCGCAGCATTTAGTATCGTTGCAAAACTTACCCAGATAAGATAAGGTATATTGAGGAATGCAGCGGTTCTGTCAATTTGTTTGAATCGAATAAACATCAATATTAACAATGAAAGCAAGATTGAAATTTCAATAAGTGCAACTCCTAGCAAATGAAACTTGAAAAATAAAATGCTCCAAAAGAAATTGAAAATCAATTGAAGTCCATAAATGGTTAATGCTTGGTTTCTACTGTCACTCTTTGGCGATTGATAAATTCTATAGGAAGAATAACCCATAAGAATATAAAGGGTTGTCCAAACGGGGCCGAAAATCCAATTTGGTGGATTAAAGCTAGGTTTTACAAGTGTTGAATACCAACTTGAAATTGCTGATATGGTAACATATCCGGAAATGCCTCCAATTAGGAGAGGTACGAGAATAAATGAGATTAATAATAAAGCTCTTTTTAACATCGATATAATAAATCTACAAGGTAATTATAAACAAGGGAGGCAAGGTGCCTTTTGTTTTTTTTGACAGTAAATATAGGTTATCGAATTAAAAATTAGAATGAGTATGTATACCCAAGATTTATTCCTATTGAACGATATTTTTGAGTAATTCCAGCAGGTGTATTAAGCACTGATTGCATGGACATTCTATATTGAGGTTCAATGAATAAGGCGGAATGTGGGTTGAAACTGTAGGATGCTTGCAGACCTAATCTCCCATTAAATACGGTTTTTCGTATGATGCTACTTGATTTTAAATCGATTGTATTTTGCATCGACTCGTCTAGATAGAACCCTGATTTTTGCGATAAGAATCCTACAGAGCCACCTAATGAAATTCCTAAGTTAAAATGTGATTTTTGAAATAGTATATATGTCAACGAAAGAGGTATCTCGAAGTATGAGATGGTATTTCTTCCTCTGAATGCACTTAAATCAGTAAAGGTTTTTTGCATTGTAGTAAGAGTATCGAAATATTGGAGACTATCTTGAAAATAGTTTGTTTCATTATCTTGGTACTCATTACCTTGATAATAGCTGTAATTTATAAAGGACACACTATCAGTGAATTGGTTCCAATTCGGAATAACACCGATTTGGTTTGCATTTAACCAATCGGAATACTTAATTGTTTCGCCATATTTATTTAATTCAACACCTGATTTAAGTATTAATTTATTGAATTTCACTTGAAACCCTAAACTGAAAGATGTATTTAAATTGGAGGATTCTTCAGATTCACGACGAGCTTTATATGCTTCAAATCCTTGATTTACAGCAAGTGTGTTAGATGTGTTAAACATTCCGGCAGCACCAAATATTCCGAAGGTGATTCGTTTTTTATTTTTATTTGAATCGTTTTTAATTTCGAGCTTTGTGGTTAATTCGATTGGAGCACTTTGATTAACTTGGTTAATTGATACGCTATCTTTTTTGTCTTGCAGAGTTTCTTCGACAGAAGCCTCTGGTCTATAAATAGGGGCAACCTGAGCTATTTGTGACTCAACACTGTTGTCTTTGATTATTATTGGTTCAATTTTACTTTTGTCAAATTCATTTATTTCTGGTTGTGAGGCAGCTTGAATGCTAGAAATTAAATTTGTCGTAGTGATTGAGTTTTCAGTTGCTATATTATTAGGAATAATTGAATTTTCAATTTCCGTAGAATTATTAGATTCCTTATTTTTCAGTAATTCAGTTTTATCGGTTGAAGCTGGAATATTAAGTGCGTTTTTACTTTCAGAATCAGGTATAAAGGATTGATCTGAATTTAACTCATTTGAAGGCTTTAACGTTGATTTTTGCTGAGGTAATTTAATTTGACTTTTAGATTGATTTTCTTGATTATTCGTTTTTAGATTATCATTATTATTTGCCGAAATATTATTGTTAGCTTCGATTTTTTGTGAGTTATTCTTCTCGGAAATTGATTTCTTATTAATAGAAGTATTTTCTTGTTGATTATATTTTTTGATATTTTTTTCTTCGGTTAAATTGTCTTTGTTTATATCATTATTGTTGATATCAGATTTTTCACTTTGCTTTTCAGTAGTAAGTTTACTTTCGTTAAGATTTAAATAAAGAAATGTTGAGCCAGTTATTGCAATAATTAGTAATAGACTAATGATCCAATAAGCTGATTTATTTCCTCCTTTTTTATCATCGAAGTGCTGATTCAAAAGCTCTTCAGCTTCTGGCCAGAAATCATCGATATTATATTTTTTATCATTGCTCATGACGAAAGACTTTTGTGTTTTGCCAAAATAATTTGAAGCTTTTGGCGCGCTTTGAAAAAATGCACTTTTGAGGTATTGGCGGAGATGTTAAGTAGTTCGCCAATTTCATCGTGCTTGTAACCATCGATTGCGTATAAAACAAAAACCGCCTTATTCATATGCGGCAAACTATCAATCGCTAATTGTATTTCAGATAAATCGATTTCTGGTTCAAATTGATCTTCATGATCCAGTTGTTCTAAATTAAGTATTTCTTGTTCTTCACGTAAATCAATTACCTCTCGGTAGTTCTTGTTTTTTCGAAACTCATCAATAATATGATTTGTTGCAATACGTTTCATCCAATGAAAAAATACAAGATTGTCATATTTGCTTAAAATCGTTTCGATGGATTGAATGACTTTTAAGAAACTCATATTCACCGCTGATTTAATCTCATCATCATTTAAATAGTATCGCCGACATATCTTAATTAAATCCTCAAAACACCACGAATAAAGTTTGTAATGAGCCTTTCGGTCATTGTCCTTGCATAGAATTAATAGTTCTAGTGGTGGATTTTCCATAAAGAAAAGTGCTCCTTACCAATTAAAGTAAGGAGCACTAATTTTATTTATTTCTTGATAATTTTTTGAGTCGCAATCTGTCCTTCTTTAGAAATCAATTGAAGAACATATATTCCAGCGCTTAATGCTGATGTAGAGATTATTTGGTTATTTCCAGCAATATTACCCGAAGCAATGCTACGTCCGTCAACAGAAAATACATTGTACTGAGAATTGCTAACCATGTTTTTAACTACAATAAAATCGTTGAATGGATTCGGGTAAACTTCAAATGTGGGAACTTCAGTTTTATCGATTCCGGTAACGAAACCAGTGATTGTTTGTGGACTCACAACGTTTATTGTGAAGCCTGCTGCATTAATTCGTCCTCCTAAAATACCATCATCGCCAATAGTGATTGAATCGCAGTATGATGAGAAGCAGCTATCAGCACCTATTACATCAAGACAAAAAAGAAAATCGCCTGTTGATTGAATTGTTAAAGAGGGATAGGCACCTGAAGCAATCACTGAAATTCCATTTCCAGTAAGCGTCCAACTAAACTCTAGATTGTTACCCGTTGAAGCATTTACAATGGTTACTTCATAAGGATTTTCTTGCGTGATAATATATCCTGCATAGCAAGAAGTATCAATAGGAGGGAAGGAATATTCAGGAATGTAAACTGTTTGACACATAATATCTGTGCAATTCTCGTTAGTTAGCGTTAAGCATACATCATAATATCCGGGTGCGTTATAAACATGGTAAGGGTAGTTTTCTGTAGATGTTGAGCCATCACCAAAATCCCAAGAATAGGATGATATATTATTACTAAATGGATAGTAATCCGGAACAAAATATCCAACTAGAGAAGAGGTACTTGCCCAGAAGTCGGCATTGCAAGCTGGGTTCGGATTAATAATCGTATCTCCAGACACTAAAATATTCACACAGTCCTGGCAGAAAAAACTACTTCCCGTAATGAACATACAGACAGTGTTGATTCCACTTTGAGGGAATGTGTATTCAACTTCAAATCCAGTTATTGTAGACCCGTCAGGAAACGTCCAAGTTGGCGCATAATTTGAACCAGGAGATGTGAATATGTATGTGTTTAAATCACTAGGCGAACAGTAGTAATCAATAGGGCAATTGGTCATACCGCCACCTGCTAATATGTTTACCGGCATAACTGAAACACAAACAATATTTGAATCAGCACCATATACGTTTAACGTAACATTATCAATCATTGGCGCGTTGTAAGCGAAAACTACACTAGATCCAAAGGCAACGTTTTGGCCATTGTTAAAAAACCACTCAAAGGTGTATTGGTTTGGAGGAAAATCTTGTGGGGCATCAAAATAATAGACGCCGGATAATGAGTCAGTCGTTGTGGTAAATTCACAAGAAAATTGTGCATTTAATGAAGCTACAGTAGCGAAAAGCCCAATAGCAAGAGTTAATAGTTTTTTCATGGTTTTAAATTTAGGTTTCTAATCCAATACACGGAGAGAAGTTTAAGAACGTTTACTCGGGACTAAATTTAAGTGCCTAATGTTTTGTAATAAACAGAAAATCAAAGGTATAAAATCTTAGAACTCTTCCGCTTTTGAGTTTTTAGTGTATGTGATAAAACTGTATTTGAGAATAAAACATTCTAAAGCAACGACCTAATTACCTGAAAATCGAAAGAATCAATACTCAATCTATTTTCCGTGTTGTTCTAGAAACGACAATGGCTCGAGCACTTCTAAGGAAGAGAAATGGAAATCGTTTAAGTTATTTGTCACCAAATGCGAACACGAATTGCGTAAAGCAGAATACACCTGAATGGCATCTTCCATGTCGTCTGCTCTTTTATCGGCCAAGGCTTTTCTCACTTCTTCTTCGCCACATTCGGTGATACGGAAATATAGCAACAGTTGCTCAATTTTTCGATTTGCTAAGGATCTGCCACTTTTTTTCTCGGCAAAGAACCAGCAAATAGCAATGGATAAGGAAGATGTGAAAAAGGTAAAGCGCTTATCTTGCGCTAGACTTAAGAAACGAGCTGAATGTTCAAAAGCAGGATATTCCTTGTTGAGAACGTTAATGATTACATTGGCGTCGACAAATACGTTCATGCTTTTTTCTTTTGAGCAATGTGGTATTCAATGCGCAGCTTTTTGGTGCTTTTAGGGGTTTTGATGTATTTAGCTTCACCCTCTGCGAGCATATTTACCCAATCAGAAACGGGGAAATCTTCTAGATTGGTATAAGAACCCGATGTGAGCCTTCTTAAGAGGATTTCGGTAAGCCTGCTAAGGCTAATTCCTTGGGAATCTGCGTACTTTTTTGCTTGTTCAATAACGCTGGTATTGAAGCTAAGAGTGACTTTTGTGTTCATGGATGCAAAACTATACCGCTAAATTATAAAATTATACGTAAATAAAAACAAAGCAACAAAAAAAAAGCAACTCCCGATTAGAGGCTGCTTTCGATGTTTAGGGTTTACTAAAAAACGTTTGATGCCTTTTAAATGAAGTAGGGTTCACTTAAAAACGCCTAAAATTCTGATTATGTAAATATTACAATGTTTAATTTTTGATTTGGTGTGCATTATTTGACGAAATTGATCAGATTGTATGCATCACAAATTATTATTTTTATTGTTTTCTAGAATTTGGCTTAGCCAGAAACACGCCATCTGCTTCGTTAAGAGTATTTTGAAGTACTATTTGTACGTCATAAAATCCTCTTGTCTCGCATCTGACGTGTTTCTGACTTTTTAAGTGAACCCGAAGTATTTATCATAAAGAAAATCATTTCTAATGCATGGGCTTAGTTGATTATAGGCAAAAATTCTTGCATTAAGATTAACTTTTTACCTGAATATAATCTTAAAACTAGCCAGAAATGCTTCGTTTTCCTCGTCACAGCCATTTCGAAGTATTCATTGTGCATCTTCAATGTCTGTTTCTTGCAGCCACTGCATTTCTGACTTTTTAAGTAGACCCTGTTCAATTCACCAATTTTTTATAACGAATTCGTTTAGGTTCAACATCACCAAGGCGCTTCTTCTTGTTTTCTTCGTATTCTGAATAACCACCTTCAAAAACATATACTTGAGAATCGCCTTCGAATGCTAAAATATGCGTACAAACTCGATCGAGGAACCATCTATCGTGACTAATAATTACTGCGCAACCGGCAAAATGTTCTAAGCCTTCTTCGAGTGCTCGAAGTGTATTAATGTCGATATCATTCGTAGGCTCATCGAGCAGAAGTACGTTTCCTTCAGCTTTTAGTGCCATTGCTAAATGCAAGCGATTTCGCTCACCACCTGAAAGAACGCTAACCTTTTTACCTTGATCAGCACCATTGAAATTGAAACGGCTCACATAAGCCCGAGAATTCATGGAGCGACCGCCAATTTCCATTGTTTCGTTTCCGCCAGTAATAACTTCCCAAACTGATTTTTCAGGATTTAATTCTTCATGGGTTTGATCGACGTATGAAATCTTTACCGTTGGACCAATCTTGAAATCTCCATGATCTGGCTTTTCAAGTCCCATGATCATTTTAAAAATCGTGGTTTTACCAGCTCCGTTTGGTCCAATAATTCCAACGATTCCAGCAGGTGGAAGCCGGAAGTTTAGGTGTTCGTATAATAATTTATCGCCAAATGCCTTAGAAACGTCGTTGGCTTCGATGACTTCATTTCCAAGACGAGGTCCATTAGGAATGAAGATTTCCAAGTTTTCTTCTTTTTCTTTTAAATCCTCGCCCATGAGTTTGTCATAAGCCTGAAGACGTGCTTTTTGCTTGGTTTGACGACCTTTTGCACCCTGACGAACCCATTCAAGTTCGCGAGCAAGAGTTTTCTGACGTTTAGATTCAGTTTTTTCTTCTTGTTGAAGTCGTTTACCTTTTTGTTCTAACCAGCTTGAGTAATTTCCTTTCCAGGGAATACCTTCGCCGCGGTCAAGTTCGAGAATCCAACCTGCCACATTGTCCAAGAAATATCTATCGTGGGTGATGGCGATAACGGTACCTGCGTAATTCTGAAGGTGCTGCTCTAACCAATCGATTGACTCAGCATCAAGGTGATTGGTTGGCTCATCTAATAATAGAATTTCCGGTTGTTGAAGAAGCAAGCGGCAAAGAGCAACTCGGCGACGTTCGCCACCTGAAAGTGTACCAATGATACGATCTGCTTCAGGACAACGAAGGGCATCCATAGCCCGTTCCAATGTGGAATCAATTTCCCAGGCGTTTTTGGAATCAATTTCATCTTGTAATAGACCTTGACGGGATAGGAGTTTATCCATTTTGTCCATGTCGGAGTAATACTCTTCTTGGCCCATTTTTTCATTTACCTCGTTGTATTCGGCGAGGATATCCATGATTGGTTGAACACCTTCGCGAACGATATCGATGACAGTTTTGGAATCATCGAGTTTTGGATCTTGTTCGAGGTATCCAACTTTATACCCTGGAGAAAATACAACATCGCCTTGAAACGATTTTTCTACTCCAGCAATGATTTTTAGTAGGGTTGATTTACCTGAACCATTTAGTCCGATGATACCGATTTTGGCACCATAGAAAAAGCTGAGGTAAATATCTTTTAATACTTGTTTTTGCGGTGGAAAAGTCTTGCTGACTTTGACCATCGAAAAAATTACTTTTTTATCGTCGCTCATAGTTATTGAATGGGGATGCAAATGTAGGTAATACCGAAAACATATCTGTAATGGTCCAATTACATTCGACTAAACAGTTATTGTATCGGCATCAAACCATAAAATCTTGGATCAAATAATAAACGGTTTTGGTGTTATTTGACTAAACAGCTATCATATTGGCATAACACGATAAAAATTTAGACTTATTATTAAACGGTCTTGATATAAAATGATGTGCCTTACGGACGAAAATGCCTTGAAAATGTAATGCGCGAGGGGTTGTAGCGAAAAGCCTTGGACCTTTTATGGGACAAGCTTGCAGCGGAAAACCCAGTGCCGTGGATGAAATAAAATTTTACGATTAATTTCAGAGGCACGCGCCCAAATAGAATTAAAGTAGATTGTCGAGGAATTCGTTTATTGTCTGATTTATAAGATGATGTGTGTTGATTCCGAGTTCTGAAGCCGCTTGGATATGTTGGATAGAATCGTCGATAAATAATGTATTAGCTGAATCTAAATCGGCGTCTTGTAGGACATATTCAAAGATTCGGGCATTCGGTTTACGCAAACCTAGTTCATAGGAAAGATAAAGTTGCTCGAAAAAAGGCTCCAATGAAGGTAGATTGTGCTCGTCGAGAAGATAAGCGTTAAACTCCTGAATATGAATATCGTTGGTGTTAGAAAGCAGGAAGGTTCGATGGTTTTCTGAAGCTTTTTCGAGGGTGAAAATACGTTCTTCGGGAAGATCGAGAAGTATTGAATTCCAGGCATTTATAATATCCAAATCTGTCGTTCCTGGCTTGACATGTTTGTGAATTGCAGCTAGAAAGTCTTCGGAGCTGATTTCTCCAGTTTCATATTGATCGAGCAATTTGGTTTGTGATTTCTGGGAAAATTGTGATGAAAAATCATCGATTCCAAGCTTTTTAAAGGCCTTAACTGGGAGTTCATAATCGATATTAAGGATAACACCACCGAGGTCGAAGATGATGGCATTGATATGTTGACCGTTGAAAATCATATGCTTATGAGAAATAATAAGAAAATGCGATTGCAAATGTAAGCTCTTTGTGGAAATACAAAATGCATGTATATTTGCCACCCTCAATCGGGGCTTGTAGCTCAGCGGTTAGAGCAGCGGACTCATAATCCGTTGGTCGTAGGTTCGATTCCTACCAGGCCCACAGAAAGGTGTAGAAAAATCAAATCTTCTACACCTTTTTATTTTTCCTAAATCACAGATTTTATTCGTTCGGGTAGGTAAAATTTAAGGACTGAAACACGGAGCAGTATTGTCTTGAAATGAGCCGAAAATAGCTTGCAACACTGCCTATTCCGATGATCCACTATATATAGATCGGGCGAGAAATATTTATTAAAATCGACAAATACGTATAATTGATTATTGTTTTTATGGTGCTTACTATATTTTTTACAATTTTAATTTTTCAAAACTTAAACTTTTAGAACAAACCATTGGTTGTATACCTATTAATAAACCTAATATAAATTTATCATGAAAAAAGTATTTTTAGTTCTATTCAGTTTAGTGTCAACTTTAGGATTCAGTCAATCAAATGATGTGGTTGATATCGCTATCGGATCAAAAGACCACACAACACTTGTAGCTGCTGTCAAAGCCGCCGATTTAGTTACAACGTTGAAAGGTAAAGGTCCGTTTACCGTATTTGCGCCTACCAATGCAGCTTTTGATAAATTGCCTGAAGGAACAGTAGCAAATTTATTAAAACCCGAAAACAAAGCGCAACTAGCAAAAATTCTAACTTACCACGTAGTAAGTGGAAATTTAGATGCCGCCGCAGTTATTGCTGCAATTAAGAAAGGAGACGGCAAAGCTGTTTTGACAACAGTTAGTGGAGGAAAATTAACTGGATCTTTAGATGGAGATAAAGTTAAATTGACGGATGAGTCTGGCAATTCTGCCTATGTAATTGCTGCCGATTTGAAAGGTAGTAATGGAGTGGTGCATGTAATTGATGGAGTTGTTCTTCCAAAGTAATAAGAAGATAATTCTCATTGAAAAGCTCCTTGATAAAACTCAAGGGGCTTTTTTTATTGCCTTGTTTTATAAAAACCTCAAGGTATGAGCATTTTCTAGAGCTCAATAACGGGGCGAATTATTATTGTCATGGTTTGAAATTTTAAACGTATCAGAATTTCAATATTACCTAAGCGTATTTTAAAAAAAATGTGTTCGGGAATAATAAAAGGGACATAAGATGCGCCAGATTATTTCTGTTTAATTTAATTCAGAATTCAAACTATTTAGTCTTTACAGTTTTACTGAAAAATGATCCAGCTCCATTAAATCTAATGGATATTTCAAAGCCTCCTCGTCCGTTCGAACTTGGGCGTAAGGTTGAAATATTTGTGTCGTAGCTGAAGCCTATTGAATAATTTGAAAGTTCAATTTGAGAGCTTATAACTATCGCGTCTCCGGCTCTTAAATAGGCACCTAAATATAGGCCAGCACCTTTTAAATTTCCTGTATATTTTGACTCTTGAGCTAAGTCGTAACGGACCATAGAACCAACTAAAATTAGCGTGTTTGGACCTTGTTTATTAAAAATGAATCCGGGATTAAGTGCAATTTTAGTATTTTGAATACTAATTAAGGTATTTCCGTGAATAACGTACTTAGTCCACAGTTTTTCACCTGTATTATTGAAAGAATAATCAGGGCGATTAAAGTGGAACATGGAAATTCCAAAACTGCCTTTTAAATAGTTATTTCCTGTTACTTTAATTTTCCCAGCTTCATTATTAAATGACCAAACGATTCCACTTGCAAAATCTAAGTATGAAAAAGTCGGATTTGAATAATTTTCGCCAGGTTCTAAAGCTGAATTAAACTGGCCACTTTCATATTGGCTGCCCCATTGAAAATTAGTAAAATCGATTTTTCGCTGTCCCCAACCGGTCATAAAACCTAAGCCTATTTTATTCGTTTTATTTATTCTGATGTGGTATGCTAAGGACAGATTAACCTGATTTGTTTTAAGAATACCATCTCCAGCTTCGTCATTTATAAAATTAATTCCTGCAGCAAAAAAGTTACGTGATGACTTCTTCTTAACAAAACTACCATGCACCGATGCCGCAAATGTTTTGTATGGAACTGTGACGCTTCTCCATTGGGATCGATAATTTATTATTGATTCTAATCCCGAAGTAGCACCTGCCATCGCTGGGTTTAGTCCTAAAGGATTCATGTTAAACTGAGAAAAATGGACATCCTGAGAAAATCCAGTTAGTCTAATAAATAGAAGTATTAAAACAACAATTAATAGGTGTTTCGTTAAACTTATTTTATGTGTTTTTTCCTGATTTTTCATCATCTCAGAAGTGTTACGTTTCCTTGTTTATTTAGCTCCTCACCGTCAATTAATTTTGCATTTAAATAATAAATAAACACACCCGTATTTACATCTTTTCCTTTAAATGTTCCATCCCAACAATCATTAATATTTGTTGAAATAAATACTTTTTCACCCCATCGATTAAATATGGTTAATTCCATTGATTTAATACAATCTGCTCCAAAGAGTTTGAAGCAATCGTTTTCGCTATTTCCGCCTGCGGCTGGCGAGAATACATTTGGAATAAATAAGTTTGGACAAATCGTATCAACATTAATTTTGACACAATCGCTTGCTTGGCACCCAAATGAATTCGTAACAAATGCACAATAAGTTGTCGGAACCAGAGGTCGTGCAATTGGGTTCGGACAGTCGCTGCAACTTAGTCCGTTTGAAGGAGACCAGTATACTTGGTTTAATGTTAAAGCGTTAATCTGGGCAGATCCACCGAAGTGAATAGTTGTATCATCACCTGCACTAATGAATGGACTAGGCCAAACATTATAGTTAAAAGAGCTTGTGTCGGTGCAAAAACCTGAATTTGCAATTACTGTAATTATGCCTGTTTGAGTTGGTGAAATAGTGATTTGAGAGGTAGAATCATTGGTGCTCCAAATGTACGATTGACCTCCGCTTGCAATTAGGGTTAAACTATCTCCAAAACACAAAGATGTATCTCCCGAGATTGTAACGACAATTGGTTCAATCACTTGGATGCTTACTGTTGCCGTATCGGCGCAATTACCAATGTTTCCAGTTACTATATATGACTGAGTAGAATCAGGGAACGCTATTGGGTTAGCGCAAGTATCGCAGGTAATGAATGAATTTGGAGTCCAATTAAATGAATTTGAACCACTTGCCAATAGTTGTATTGAGTCGCCTTGGCAAATGGTAATTTGATTAGGGCTGATTGTAATGTTAGGACTAGGATTTACTGTTACCAATACAGAATCTGTGATTGAGCAAGAACCTAACGTCGCATTGATGATATATTGAACGGTAGAATCGGGTTGGATTATTATTGAGTTGCCAGAAAGTGTCTGACTTGCATCACTTGGAATCCAAGTGTATTGATTAGCGCCAATTGCCGATAATGTAAGAGTTTGTCCATAACAAATACTTGTATCTGAAGAAACGCTTATACTTGGCTCGAGTTGTATTTCTAGAATGTAATGAACGATTGAATCACATCCAGTGATACCGATTTCGTTGAAAATATATTCGCCTGCCGTATTTACCGAGTTGCCATTTGGTAAGATGTACGAATCGTCTTGGCAGATGGTAACATTAATGGTGTCATTGATTTGAGGCTGAACAAAAAGATTTGTAATTATTAAAGAATCACAACCATTATCAGTTTGTATAGTTGATTCGTAAGTGCCTGATGAAGAAACTACAGTGCCATCTGGTAATTTTAAAAATCCACCTTCGCAAATATTAATTTGTTGGGTAAAAGTTGGTGCATCGATAACAGTTAAGACCGTTGTGATGGTTGAATCGCAGCCTTGAACAGAGGCAATTGTAGTTACATATGTATCGCTGATGTTAACAATGCTGCCATCGGGCAAGCTGAAAAACTGACCAGCACAGATTTGCGCGTTTTGATTGATTGAAGGGATTAATATGATTGTTATTGATGTTGTGACAATTGAATCGCAACCGCTACTAGTTTGTAAAGTTATTGGGTAAATTCCTTCGAAGGATACAGAACTTCCATCGGGCAGAACGTAGCTCGATCCACTGCAAATTTGTGCAGATTGGCTTGTGTTGATTTGGTCAACAAAAGTTACCGTCGTTGTAATTACAGAATCGCAACCGCTACTAGTTTGTAAAGTTATTGGGTAAATTCCTTCGGAGGATACAGAACTTCCATCGGGCAGAATGTAGCTCGATCCACTGCAAATTTGTGCAGATTGGCTTGTGTTGATTTGATTGCTGATCGTCAAATTCAATGTCACAACCGAATCACATCCTGCAACAGAACCGCCAGGATAAGTGAAAGTAGGCGTGTTTGTGCTTGAAGAGTAGTCGTTTCCATCTATCCAAGTATAAGTTCCGCATGCCGATTGAACATCAGTGGATGACACAAAATTATTGATTGTCAAATTCAACGTTACGACTGAATCACAGCCTGCAACACTTCCTCCAACAATTGTAAATATTGGTGTATTTGTGCTAGAAGAATAAGTATTACCATCAATCCACGTGAAGCTTCCGCAAGCTGTTTGAATGTCTGTGGAAGTGACAAAATTGTTGATCGTCAAATTCAATGTTACGACCGAATCACAGCCAGCAACTGAACCGCCAGGATAAGTGAAAGTTGGTGTATTCGTGCTTGAAGAATATGCGTTTCCATCAATCCATGTGAAGCTTCCGCAAGCTGTTTGAACATCAATGGATGACACAAAATTATTGATTGTCAAATTCAACGTAACAACTGAATCACAGCCTGCAACGGAACCGCCCGGATAAGTGAAAGTTGGTGTATTTGTCGAAGCAGAATAGGTGTTTCCATCGATCCACGTTAAGCTTCCGCAAGCTGTTTGAACATCAGTGGATGACACAAAATTATTGATTGTCAAATTCAATGTCACAATCGAATCACAGCCAGCGATTGATCCACCAGTGAATGTGAAAGTTGGCGTGTTTGTCGAAGCAGAATAGGCGTTTCCATCAATCCAGGTGAAGCTTCCGCAAGCTGTTTGAACATCAGTGGATGATACAAAATTATTGATCGTCAAATTCAATGTTACAATCGAATCGCAACCAGCGATTGATCCGCCAGAATAAGTGAAAGTTGGTGTATTTGTCGAAGCAGAATAGGTGTTTCCATCGATCCACGTTAAGCTTCCGCAAGCTGTTTGAACATCAGTGGATGACACAAAATTATTGATTGTCAAATTCAATGTCACAATCGAATCACAGCCAGCGATTGATCCGCCAGGATAAGTGAAAGTTGGCGTGTTTGTGCTACTTGAATATGCGTTTCCATCAATCCATGTGAAGCTTCCGCAAGCTGTTTGAACATCAGTGGATGACACAAAATTATTGATTGTCAAATTCAATGTCACAATCGAATCACAGCCAGCGATTGATCCACCAGTGTATGTGAAAGTTGGTGTATTCG
>Ga0209702_10003449_pt1 | contig 24921 bp, 26 predicted proteins | sample FRY01_FD_187210 | JGI IMG/M metagenome (GOLD analysis project Ga0209702, IMG submission 187210) | Freshwater microbial communities from Lake Fryxell liftoff mats and glacier meltwater in Antarctica - FRY-01 (SPAdes) (version 2) | ecosystem: Environmental > Aquatic > Freshwater > Ice > Glacier... | reverse complement strand
AATAAACAGCTCCAGAACACAAACTATTTACGTTCTGCTACCTAAAGGGGTAACCCTATTTTTTTATTAAACATAAAAATGTATAATTTTACTCACTTCCGAAAGGGATTCAAAATATAGGTTAATATGGATAATTATTCAACAGAAGGTTCTTATGTCCCCGTGGAGGGCAAAAGCAATGGTTCATGCCATACGTATGGTTACGGCAAATCAGATGTATATGACTGGCTGTCGGATATTGTTATGCCACCTGATTATAAAGTTTGCAATATTATAGAGATTGAATTTAAAGGATCCCGCAAGGAATTTTATCTTAATGATAAAAACATACATTTCAAAAATGGAGAATTAGCTGTTGTTGAGGGCAGTATGGGTGGGCATGATGTTGGGCATGTTTCCTTAACCGGTGAACTGATACGTATGCAACTTAGGAAAAAAAATGTGCGGACGGTGGAAGTAGTTAAAAAAATATATCGTAGAGTGACTCCTGCTGATGTAACCAAATGGAATCAGGCCAAAGAGCTGGAAGTAGATACTTTGTATAAAGCACGGAATTTAGCTAAAGAACTTGGCTTATCTATGAAATTAAGCGATGTAGATTACCAGGGCGACAAATCTAAAGCCACTTTTTATTACACAGCCGAAGCACGTGTGGATTTTCGAGAGTTAATAAAACACCTGTCCGAAACGTTTCATATACGTGTTGAGATGCGTCAAATTGGCATGCGTGAGGAAACTAGTCGAATTGGCGGTATTGGTCCTTGTGGAAGCTATTCGTGCTGCCATACTTGGTCTACTAATTTTAAAACTGACTCCCCTTTTTCGATCCGTCATCAAAATAATTACAGGCGACAGAGCAATAAATTTGAATGCTATATCAAAGATGAGAGGGAGAAAGACAGCATTAAATCGGATGATCTGAAAGCACAAGAAAATAATAAAGCTATAGTTGCTCAGGCCTTGGTTTTTGTAAACGTTGTTGGTCAGGATAATATAACTCGTTTCGATACTAAAGGGAGTAAGCGTAAAAACAAGAATCGTAAAAATAAGAAACGCAAATTGGAATAATAAATCGAATACACTTAAAAAAAGCTACCATGTCAGAACATAAAGTTAATCTAAGTTGGAAAAATTGAGAAGATTTACGCAAAATATGTGTGAAAATAAATGGCCCTAATGAAAACTTTAAAGTCAGCTGTTTTTGTTGCTTCCTGAACAAACCTTTTATATCAATAAGGCAGTGTTATAGAGTCAGGTTCTATACTTGCGTAAGTACGGGTTTTTTGTTTAGCACTTTGCATCAATTGTAAAAAAGGACTTCTTTTCATTTTTCAATTGTTTTCTCTTATTGTGATATAAAATTTGAGATCTTACAGATTAGAAACGATTAATCTACTGTTTATGTAAATTATTTTGTTAAACTTGCTTATTATCAAATAATTATCCTTCCAAGAATGCGTTGTATATATTAAAATAAGAGGCGATATTTGTTTTTGTAGAATTAAAGCCCTAATTTTCGGCATATAAATAATTAAGATGAAGAAAACTACACTACTTTTACTTACTGCATTATTCGCAAACACTGCGAATGCACAAGAAAACAAACCTAGCTTTAACCGCTGGTCGGTTGATGTAAATGCAGGAATAAATAAAGCTGGCAGAAATTATACTCCCGGATATAGTTCTGCTTTAATCGGGATAGGTGAATTGAATTTTGGTGCTCGATATATGCTCAATCCTTATTTTGGAATGGACATGAAATTGGGTTTTGATCGTTTTCAAGACAGTAAAGCTTCACCTGATTTTGCCTCTAATATGGGAAGATTTCAGATTCAAGGTATCGTTAATATGAGTAATGCACTAAACTTCTATCAATGGACTGATAAATTCGGGCTTTTAGCACACTTTGGTGTAGGTGTTGGCAATTTTGTAAAATCAGGATTTCCTTTGTTAGCCAAGTTAGACAAAATTGGTACTGTTACATTTGGCCTAACACCACAATTGAAATTGGGTAGTAAATGGTCTGTGAATTTTGATGCCTCCATTGTTGGTGTTGGAAGACTTCATCACACTTGGGATTACAAATCAAATAGCAATTCTGTGGTTAGCGACAATCCTATAGATGGAGGCTTTTACACAGCTTCTTTTGGAGTTTCTTATTACTTAGGTAAACGCGAACAACATGCAGACTGGTCTCCGAATAAATTTGTAAGTAAATCTGATTTAGACGACTTAAAGAAAGATATTGACGCTATGAGAGCTGGAATGAACGATGATGACAAAGACGGTGTTCCGAACTACTTAGATCAAGAGCCAAATTCTTCTGAAGGATTGAAAGTGAATTTAAGAGGTGCAGTAGATCTGACTTTAAACGATACAGATAATGACGGTATTGCAGATGCTTATGATGAATGTCCAGATGTGAAAGGAACTTTTTTAGCAAATGGCTGTCCCGATGCCGATGGTGACGGTACCGCAGATAAAAATGATAAATGTCCCAATATGGCTGGCCCGCTTTGGGATAATGGCTGCCCAAGTGCAAATGGAGATAATATTTTGACAATTAATCCACCACTGGAGAACCCTAATTTCCTTGTTGGTTCGGCAGAATTATCCAAAAATGACTTGTTCAAATTGGATAGAGTTGCAGAAATAATGAAAGCAAATCCAAACTATAAACTTATTGTAAAAGGACATACGGACAATGTTGGTGAATTTGATTTTAATCAAACTTTATCTGAAAGAAGAGCGGTGTCTGGAAGAGATTACCTTTTGAATAAAGGAGTGAATCCAATGCAAATTCAAACAGTTGGTTACGATTACAGTCAACCTTTGAACAAAGATAATACAGCTGCAGATAGAGCGAAAAATAGACGCATTGAATTTGAAATTAGAAACTAAAGATAACTGTATAAAAAAAATCGCCTTAGTTATAAGGCGATTTTTTTTATGCGCATCACGATTAAGAACATAAGTGATTATACCGTTCAACTTAAAAAACGGCATTGGTATATTTTTGATTCCAATGGAATGAAAAGTGAAGTAGAGGGAGAGGGAGTTGTTGGAGAGCAGCCAATTTTGGCTCCTGGCCAGTCGTATCAATATGTTTCGGGTTGTAATCTTATGACGGATATGGGGAATATGCATGGTACTTATCTAATGGAACGAGTCCCGAGAGCTATCGGAATTGATGGAAAATTATTCAATGTTAAAATACCTGAATTTCTGATGATAGTTCCGTATAAATTAAATTAGTTAATTTTCCTTCCTTCATTACCTCGCAAGGCCGTACCTTTATTTATTTATGTTTACGAAAACAAAGTATGTAAACTGCCGCTTAAAAAAGTGAAAGAAGCCCTGAAACTGATTAAACAGAGGTGTGAAAAAACAGAGAACATATTAATATTCAAAATCCATGAGCAAAATAAAAATAGAAGAACAGATAAAAGAATTACTTCCTTCATGGGGTTTTAAAGATAATTTCATGTTTAAGGAGTTTGTATTCAGGAATTTTGTAGATGCTTTTTCTTTTATGACTGCCATCGCTCTCGAAGCCGAAAAAATGGACCACCATCCCAACTGGGAAAATGTGTATAACAAGGTTTCCATCAGTTTGAACACCCACAGTGCAGGGAGTGTAACGGAAAAAGATTTTAAACTGGCTGGAAAAATTGAGAAGATTTACGCAAAATATGTGTGAAAATAAATGGCCCTAATGAAAATTTAAAGTCAACTATTTTTGTTGCTTCCTGAACAAACCTTTTATATCAATAAGGCAGTGTTATAGAGTCAGGTTCTATACTTGCGTAAGTATCATTATTTTCTAAATAACTGATTGGAGAATTCCCAAACGTAATAATTTCATCTTTTGTGATACCCCATGGTTTCCAATAGACTGCTAACACTTGTGCAAACATATCATCATCCCAGCGGTCAAATAAAGATTTATTCGCAGTGCCGATCAAAGGAATAGATTCTACAATTACTTTTTCTTCAGTTGACTGTATAGTATATTCAGTATGACTATTTAATAAATAATTAGCGTAAATAAATCTTGCACAAAGTTCTTCAAATTGAACAGGATGCAGTGTTTTATCAGCTATTTTAGCTGTCAATTCCTGCTGATTAACACCAATTACACCGTTATCCTGTAGGCAGGCTACGATCCCAAAATCATTCATTCCTAAAGAGAAATTGAGGTTGTTGGGGTCGTCTTTGTAATTAAATATGTCTTTAGAAATCTTAATTTTAGCCACATGAATACTCCAGGGTTTAGGGCCTTGAAAATCCATTGGAACAACTAAAGATTGTAACATCAAATGAAGTTTTTCGAATCTTTTCTGCAAGGATGTAGACAATTTAAACTCTTTTCCTTTTGCAGTATGTTTTCTTTGTTCAATACTTATATCGTTGTATAAAACACCGTATATTAATTTAGCCATCCATTGAAACAAGCGTTCTTCCGGAATTTTTATTACTTCTTCATACCCAGCGGTAAAAGCTTTTTCTATTTCTTCTTCCAAAGGATTTATAGCATTTTTAATAACGCCTGCGATACAAGGAATTTTCATATCCTGATACTGAAGCCTGCTCTCATCTAACATCTTAAATGTTGTACCTCTTAATGAATATCGATCCAATATCCATTCAGGAAAAACAGATATTTGTTCTTCTGTAGAATGTAAATCCTGACCAGTTAAGAAACATGTTTTTGGACTAAAATCAAATTTTTGGAAAGGGTTGTAAAGACGAATTACCATGTGGCAAAATTAAGAATAAAAACACTGCAACCCAAAGAATAAATAAATAGAAAGAAGGTAGACAAACAGGTGTTATAAGGCTCTCCAGTCTGTTCTGTCTCGTTATATGTTACTGATAAAGAATCCTTTAAAATACGGGTTTCTTAGCCCGTTTCGCGGATAGCTTGCCGAAATGTAAGAGTTCCCTTTGCAATTTACTTTGTTTAAATTACTAAGGGTACGTTTTAGACCAATCAAAAAATCAAATTCAATCTGTCGAATTGAATTTGATTACTTTTATAACGAATAGGATATCATGCGGAAATTATTTTTCATTTTTATAGATTCAACGCGTTCTTATGCGTTTGACTATGGAGTTGCCACCAAAAAAGATAGAGAGCATAGCCTTGTAGGTGTTAATATTGTTTTTAAAATCAAATAATGTCTTTTATTACAAGTGTTTGGGAAGGTTTAAAGGCTACATCAATAATTGAATGGCTGGCTGTTGTTTCAAGTATCATTTATGTTATTCTAGCGGCAAAAAGATTAATTTCCTGTTGGATCTTTGCTTTTATAGGCTCAGCTCTATTTGTTTATCTCTGCTATATCGGGGATTTATATATTGAATCTATTCTTCAACTTTTTTATGTTGTAATGACAGTCGTTGGTTGGATCAGTTGGAATAATTTAAAATCAGAAAAAGCAGATATTAAAAAATGGGGAATGAATAATCACTTCCTTAACATTGTGATAAGCGGAGTTGTTACTTTTATACTTGGATTTATTTTTGACAATTATACAAATCAAGCGAATCCATATGTGGATGCATTTACAACTTGCTATAGTTTATCTGCAACCTTTATGGTGACTCGTAAAATATTAGGTAATTGGATTTACTGGATTGTAATTGATTTAGTTTCTATTTATCTATATGCTCAACGGGATTACAATTTAACAGCTGTTCAATATGGACTCTTTACCATTTTAGCTGTGTTCGGATTCATTGCTTGGCGAAATGAATATAATAATCAAAAGGGATGATTAGAATCGCAATAACTGGCCCTGAATCCTCAGGTAAAACAACTTTGTGCAGGTCACTTTCTGAACACTTTAATGTTGTATTTATTCCTGAATTTGCCCGAACGTATTTAGAGAAAACTAACGGGGAATACAATCAGCCCGATTTAGATAAAATAGCGCAAGAACAGCTAAAAAACATACTTTCATCGCAGAACGCCATTGACATTTGTGATTCTGATTTCTCTGTGCTAGAAATATGGTCACAATACAAATACGGAAACGTATCTGATATTATTCTTGAATTAGTCAAAAAAGATCTATTTGATTTACACATTCTATGTGCACCAGATATTCCATGGGAAGAAGATCCTCTTAGAGAAAACCCAGATACTCGAGATCAACTTTTTGAGCTTTATACAGAATCACTAAATAAGTACAACAAGAATTTTATCACCGTTTCAGGTGCGCATAAAAATCGAGTAGAAAAAAGTGTGCAAATTATAGACCTTCTTTTAAAAGTTTGATGTAATTTTGTCTCATCTCTAAGGGGTGCTGCTTTATTAAGCGGCTGAGATTATACCCATTTAACCTGCTCAGGATAATGCCTGCGAAGGGAAGTGATATTAAAAAGCTAATTATTAATTACATAGAGGATTAGCCCCTTGTTCTTTGTTTATATATTTTAAATATGAAAACAAGAATTTTGTCTAAAATCTGTGGCTTGATTATGTTCATGCCATTGATTTCATTTTCACAACACAACATCAAAGGAATTGTAAAAGGAAATGATGGAAATCCAATTCCGGGTGTAAAAATAGAAATTAAAGAAACCTTCTTTAAAACCTTCACAAACCCTAAAGGAGAATTTGTGTTTACTAAATTGAAGGCTGGAGAATATAACTTTAACTTTTCTATTGCTGGTTTTGTACAGCACAGTGAAATAGTGCAAATCGATAATAGTGATGAGGGATTAACTTTTTTGTTGACTGAAGATTTACAGCTTATTGATGAAATAATTGTCTTAGCTGTACGTGCAGACCAAAAAACCCCAACAACCTATTCAGACATTAAGCTTAAAGAAATTGAAGCCAATAATTTTGGACAGGATTTACCTTATTTACTAAACTCCCTGCCCTCTACAGTTGTTACTTCTGATGCGGGAGCGGGAGTTGGCTATACTGGTATTCGAATTCGAGGTGTTGACCCCACTAGAACAAATGTTACCATAAATGGAATTCCAGTAAATGATTCTGAATCTCATGGAGTATATTGGGTAAATATGCCCGACTTTGCATCTTCAGTTGACAATATTCAGGTTCAACGTGGTGTGGGCACCTCTTCAAACGGTGCTTCTGCATTCGGAGCAAGTATCAATATTGAAACGGATAACCTCAACCGAGAAGCATATGGCGCCATAGATAATTCATATGGTTCTTTTAACACATGGAAAAACACTATCAAAGCAGGAACAGGACTAATTAATGGAAAGTTTACTGTCGACACTCGTTTATCACGCATAAGTTCAAGAGGATATATTGATAGAGCAGAATCAAATCTACAATCATATTACCTTTCAGGATCATGGCTAGGTAAAAAATCACTTCTTCGAGCGACAATGTTTAGCGGAAAAGAAAAAACATATCAAGCTTGGTATGGAACTCCTGAATCCGTAATAAATGGGAAGCAAGAAGAAATTATAGCGTATGCAGATCGCAATTATATTTCAGGAAGTGATAAAGACAATCTTTTAACATCGGGCAGAACATATAATTTCTATACATATGATAATGAGGTTGATAACTATAAGCAAGACCACTATCAATTGCATTTCAATCGTTCGATTAAAAAGAGAATCAAGTTAAGTAGCGCACTGCACTATACAAGAGGAAAAGGATATTATGAGCAATACAAAGCTGACCAAGGGTTTAGCGATTATGGCTTTGTACCAATCATTTTTTCTAACGATACAATCACATCAACAGACTTAATACGAAGAAGATGGCTCGACAACCATTTCTATGGTGGAGTTTTTTCACTTACTTATGATAAGGGGCCGCTTAATTTAATTTTTGGTGGAGGAGCCAATCAATATATAGGTGGTCATTTCGGTGAAGTTATTTGGGCTCAATTTTCTTCAGATAGTAAAATTAGAGACCGATATTATGACAATGATGCCTACAAATTTGAAGCTCATTCTTATTTAAAGGGAACGTATAAATATGGTAAGTTAACATTCTATGGAGACCTTCAATATCGTCATATTGACTATACATTCTTAGGAATTGATGATGTTAGCGGAACAATTAAAGCTGTTGATCAAACTGTAACTTTTGATTTCATTAATCCAAAGGTCGGCTTCATGTATGATTATAATGATCGTAATAACACCTATATTTCTGTTGCTGTTGCTAATCGTGAGCCAGTACGACAAGATTTTAGAGAAAGTACTCCAGAGAATCAGCCCGTGAAAGAAAACCTAATAAATCTTGAGGCAGGGTACCGCTATAAAGGCTATAAACTAATGGTAAATGCAAATGTTTACTATATGCATTACACCGATCAGTTAGTTCTAACAGGACAAATTAATGATGTTGGAGGTTATACACGAACAAACGTAGATATAAGTCATCGCTCCGGAATTGAATTAGAAGCTGGGTACAATCTATCTAAAAAATTAAGTATTACTGGGAATTTAACCCTTAGTGATAACAAAATAAATAAGTTCAATGAGTATGTAGACAACTACGACATTGGTGGTCAGGATACGATTGTACACAGCAATACCGACCTCGCTTTTTCTCCGAACATTATAGCTGCTGGAGGTTTAACATACCAACCGTTAAAAGGAATGAATATTAGTCTTTTAGGGAAGCATGTCGGCAATCAATTCTTAGACAATACCTCTACAGAAACGCGAAAATTGAATGCTTATACAACATTTAACCTTCAAATAAATTACACAATTAAAGATGTTTTATTTAAAGAAATAACTTTTGGATTATTAGTGAATAATTTATTTGATGTGTTGTATGAGAACAATGGGTACACTTGGGGATATGTTTACGGTGGAGAAAGAACAGTAGAGAATTTTTACTATCCACAAGCAGGAAGAAACTTTATGATGAGAGTTTTGTTTAAGTTGTAGGCTTCAAAAAGTATTTTAATAAAAGAGGGTTGATTTTTCAACCCTCTTTTTATTCAGCTATTTTTTTCATTAATTATCACGACTATCCGATAAAACTTGAATGTAATCAGTTGTCTTACAGTTGTCTTAATTTTTGGGAGTACTATACTATAAACTAGTTATTATTTTTTATATTTGATAAAAATTGATGTTTGATGAGGTGGAAAATTATATTCTTTATTTTTTATGGATTTTCTTTCATTTCCTACGGTCAATATTGTACAAATGGTGGTCCAACAGCTACTGCAGATTCGAATGTTGAAAGTGTATTATTGGTTGGCGATGTAGGTTTCATAAATCTTCCAAATGCGTGTCCTGCTGTTACAGGTGTTGAAGATTTAACAAGTAATCAATCGACAAGCCTTTCCGCAGGATCAATCTACAACCTAATTGTACAATTTGGAACTTGTGGGGGGAATTATGCTGGATATGGCGAAGCATGGATAGATTTTAATGGCAATGCGATTTTTGATTTTTCAGAATCCATCGGCACTTGGCAAGGAACACCTCCGACAGCGATAACAACTATGACATTTACAGTTCCTACTGGAACAACCAATGGAACAACCCGATTACGGGTAATGCAGCGAGAGGGCAGCACAACTTTGCCATTAGATCCATGTGCAACCTTCACTTGGGGGAGCGTAATGGATTTTGGCATTAATATTATTGGAGGTATCGATTGTTCCGGATATAGTGGAGATGATATGAATGATGCGATTGTTGTTAATTCGCTTCCTTATCTTGATTCGAATGATAATTCTTATTGCTATACAAATCAAAATTATGTTTACGCTTCACCCGATATTTATTATCGATTAATTCCTGGGCCAAATGTTGTTTCAATTACCGCCTCTACTTGCGGTTCAAGTTTCGATACATTTATTAGCGCTGTAACACCATCTGGAAATGTTATTGCTTTTAATGATGATGGTCTAAGTTGCGGAAGTTCATCTCAAATAATGTTTAATGTTCTCAATTATGATACAATTTATGTTATTGTTGAAGGTTGGGGCTCAGAGATGGGTGACTTCGTGCTCAACATCAATTCTAGTCTTGTTGGGGTTGAGAACTTGATAAATTCAAGGATTCTAATTTCCCCAAACCCCGCATCTGATTATATTCAAATTCAAGGTTTTGAAGGAGATTTACAAATTCTTGATGTTTTTGGAAAGGTTGTCGCAACTGAAAAATATTTGGCAACTGAAAAATTATTGATTTACGACTTGGAAAGCGGCGTGTATTTCATACAAATGCAAACAGGTGCAAATAGTCTTTCACAAAAGATAATCATCCGTCATTGAATAAATTACTGACATATTGTTTTCTTTTTCTAGGTGTATCAACTTTTGCTAGTCCTTGGTTTCAGAAATCTATATTTCCGGCAGAAGCGAGACATAGAACAACGGCTTTTTCCATTGGTAATCATGGTTATATGGGTTTGGGCCACATTAACTCTGGCACAGATGTGGTTCATGAAGATTTTTGGAAATATGACCCTAGTTCAAATTCTTGGTCGCAAGTGGCAAATTACCCGGAAGGAAAAATATACCATGCAACGTGTTTTGTGATTGGTAATTTGGCTTATGTGGGAACAGGAAGAAGAGAAAATGGAAGTTATTCGGTGAAATTTCATGCGTACAACTCCCAAACGAATACTTGGATTCCTAAATCTGATTTCATTGGTCTTCCAAGAAGAGGATCGGTCGGGTTTTCATTGAACAATGCCGGCTATGTGGGCACAGGACAAATTTCGGGTGGATTTTCATCTACTTTTTATAAATATTCACCAACTTCCAATAGTTGGGCGCAAATAGCAAGTATTCCAGCAATAGAAAGAACCTCGGCGGTAGGTTTTTCTATTGATAACAAAGGATACGTAGGCACTGGTGAAACTCCTTTTGGACCAATCAATGATTTTTGGGAATACAACCCGCTGACGGATCAATGGATTCAAAAAGCGAACGTAAGCAATACGAGTAGGCAAGAAGCCTTTGGTTTTTCAATAAATTCTTCGGGCTATATCGGAACAGGATTAGATTCTACAGGCAACAACAACTTAAAGGATATTTGGGAATATTTTCCCGCTAGTGACGCCTGGTTGCAATGCCAAGATTTTGATGGTACGGCAAGAAGATATCTTTCAGGTTTCACAATAGGCTCTCGAGCCTATATGGGGATGGGAACAAACGGTATAAATTTCAATGATTTTTGGATGTTTGATCCAGCCTTATCAAATTTAACAGAGATTTTGAACACATTGAAAATAGAGATTTACCCCAATCCTGCGACGCATTATTTACGGATCGAATCATCTGAAATTCTGGAAGGAATTGTGCCTAAAAATCTAAAAATTGTCATCAGGGATTTACAAGGAAACACTAAGATGGAGGAAGTTTTTGATATGAATCTCCACATTTTTGACATTTCTGAGTTGCCCCCATCTATGTATTTTTACTCGTTTGAATGCGAGCAAAAAAGACTGAGGACGGGTAAATTTATTATCATAAAATAAGTATGAATAAAAATCTACTTTTTTCTCTTTTCCTTTTTTCTACGATTTCAATTTTGGCTGGTCCATGGCAGCAAAAAACGAGTATTGGGGCAGTTGGTCGTCATCGAGCATTAGGTATTTCAATTGGCAATAAAGGATATATTGGAACTGGACATTACAATGGTGCAGGGCCAAATATTGTTTTTAATGATTGGTGGGAGTATGATCCAAGTAGTAATTCCTGGTCTCAAAAAGCCAATATTCCAACTCCAACATACGGCTCCATAGGCTGGGGAACGGATACTAAAGGGTATGTTGGTGCAGGATCAATCGGTGGCGGGATTTACTATGTCTATGACCCTAGTGTCAATTTGTGGAGTAATACTTCTCCATGCCCAATATCTGCATCGAACCTCGACTGTTTTATGGTCAACGAAAATGGATATGTACTTGGTACAAATTCTTTGTATGAATATAACCCAACTACAGATATTTGGACACAAAAAACAAGCTGTCCATCTACTATTAGCATTTGGTCAAGTGCATTTGAAACGGCGAGTAGCGGTTTCGTGAAAACAGGATTCTATTTATATGAATACAAGCCTTTACAAGATATTTGGCTCCCAAGAGCTCCCTTTCCTGGATTGACAACTGGTGGCGGAACGGCCTTCCAGATTCATGGAAAAGGTTATGTTGCTTCTGGTTATAACGGAGGGTTAGGAAATGTTAACTCAGAATTTTGGGAATTCAATCCTGGAACAAATGTTTGGACTCAAATGGATAATTTTCCCGGAACGAGCCGAAGATTTTCATCTTCTTTTACCATCAATAACCGTGCTTATTTGGGGACAGGGACAAACGGAACCAATTTCAATGATTTTTGGCAATATGCCTATAACCCTTTGTCAATGGATGAGTTGAATTTGAATTTCGACAACGTAAAAGTTTACCCAAACCCCATCATGCTAGATGCCAAATTAGCGATTGATTTGAATGAATTTAACAAACTGGATAATGCAAAACTTATCCTTTGTGCGGTTACTGGGGGAGATGTTTTAGAACAAAAGATCACGAGTTCAGAAATGACGATTCAACGAAATAAAATGAAAAAGGGAACTTATCTATATTTAATCGTAAATGCTAATAAAGTCGTTTTTACAGGAAAATTGATATACCAATAAATTATGAAAAATAGCTTCTGCTTTATTTTAATCTTGATTCCTTTTCTTGTTGAGGGACAAACTGAAAATACGTGGATAAAGAAAAATGATTTTACCGGTAGTAAACGCACTCGGGCAGCTGCTTTTGTAATTGGTGACTTTGCCTATATGTGCGGGGGAGTAGACACCTCTGAAACCGTTCTAAAGGATTTATGGCAGTACGATCCTGTGCTGGATATTTGGACACAAAAAGCGGATTTAGCTGGTCCAGCACGCAGGGATGCTGTCGCATTTTCAATACAAGGAAAAGGATATGTCGGAACAGGAATGGATAGTGTAATTGCGACTTATGGAAATGTTCTTAGTGATTTTTACGCTTATGATCCTGTCAATAACTCTTGGATTCAAAAAGCAAATTTTCCTGCTTATTCAGGAGCAGGAACGTACTTTGCAACTGGGTTTTCAATCGATAGTAAAGGATATATTTGTGGCGGAAAACGTGGGCCAAATCAATACTCGAATGAGCTATGGGAATACAAACCTTTGAACGATTCTTGGACCCAACGTTCAAGCTTTCCTGGAGGTATTCGGTACCAGCTTTTATCATTTGTTATCGGACTCGATGCTTTCGTCGGCTTGGGAACAAATCAAGATTTGTATAAAAAAGATTTGTGGCGCTATTCAGCAGGTTCAAACCAATGGACTACTTGTGCAGATTTACCCGGTTCTGAAAGGGCAGGGGCCGCTGCTTTTTCAATCGGCTTGAGAGGATTTGTTTGTACAGGAACCAATGGTGGAATGTTGGACGATCTCTGGGAATACAATCCTTTTTCCGATGAATGGAGTATAAGAGCAACTTATGGGGGCAGTGAACGGAAGAATACCGTTGCTTTTGTGCTGAATAATAAAGGATATGTAGGCACTGGTTCAGGTTATTCTGGAAAAAAAGCCAGTTTTCATGAATATTCACCTTTACAAAGTATATTTCTTGAAGTTGAGAAGGAAAAAGAAATTGATTTTTCTATTTATCCAAATCCAGTAAAAGAATCGTTTTCCATTTCTTATAAAAATAATGAAGTGTCTCGGGTTCAGTTGGTATCTTATCATGGGATAAAGGTCCTTGATGAACAACTGTTACCCAACCATAAACTCAGTATTGATAAAAGCTTCATTCTTTCGGGAGTTTATATTGCGAATCTACTGAATGAAGAAGGAAACATATTGGGTTCGAAAAAAGTTATTATTTTATAATATGAAGAAATGTTTCAGTGCCCTGCTAGTCGTATCATTCATTTTTGGAATAAGAGCCCAAGATGTTTGGACATTAAAAGATTCGGTAAACGGACCAGGAAGATCTGTTGCTGCTTCTTTTGTAATGGATGGACAAGGTTGGGTCGTATCAGGATTATATGAGGAAGGATTTAAACGTAAAATGTATTCCTATAATCCGATTCAAGATGATTGGGATGACGAACTTTCATTAGGTGGTGAAAGTGGTGATGGATTGGAACGTGGTTCAGCATCTGCTTTCTCGCTCCTGAACAAAGGCTATCTATGTTTGGGACAAGGTAACTTTCAACCGTATTCAAATGATTTATGGGAATATGATCCAGGAACTCAAGCTTGGTCTCAAAAAGCAGATTTTATCGGTGAATCAAGGAGACAGGCAGTTTCATTTACAATTGATAATTATGCATACGTCGGTACTGGACAAGGTGCATCTGGTTTGAAAAATGATTTTTATCGATATAATCCTGTACTCAATATTTGGGCACAAATTGCAGATTTTGGAGGTACGGCCCGCAGACAGGCGGTTTCTTTTGCAATAGGAGATAAAGGGTATGTTGGCACTGGTGATGATGGAATAGCGCGTAATGACTTTTGGCAATATTATCCAGCTGCGAATACTTGGTCCCAAAAAGCCAATTTCCCCGGAACTCCACGTTCTGGTGCAGTTGGTTGGGGGTATGGATATTCAGGAGTAATTGCTTTAGGAGAAGACAACACATCAACCTATAGAAAGGACGTCTGGCAATATTATTATTTTAGCGATACTTGGGTCCAGCGAACAGATTTCATAGGTAGCCCAAGAAAGAATTCCATTGCTTTTGTTATTAATAATCAAGCGTTTGTTGGAACCGGTTATGACGGTGGTTTCCAAGATGATTTTTACGCTTATGATTATATTGTTGGCTTGGAAGAATCACAGATGCCAATAATAACAAGTTGCTATCCCAATCCAACAAAGGATTACAGCGCAATTTCAATTTCAATTGAACAGATAAAAGATGTAACTATTGAGTTGTATTCCCCATCAGGACAGAAAATTAATTTTCCTGAGCCTACAAAAATAGGGGCTGAAATAAAATTAGATCTTTCAACTTTACCTGCAGGGAATTATGTTTATCAACTTAAAAATAAGTCAAATAAGCAATTTTCAATTGGAAAAATAAGCAAACAGTAATGAGATACTTTATCATTTTTATAACTAGTATTTTGCTTTTTAGCTGTGGTGAAGAGTCAGATAATAGTGTTGATGCTATTCAAAAAGAAACTGTTACTATAAGCAAGAATCCTATCTATGAGGTGGTGGTTTCTGAAAACGAAACAAATGATTTTGGTTATCAAATTCTGCAAGATGGAAAAATGATAATTAACCAACAAATTATTCCAGCGATTCCAGGTAATAACGGATTTTCCACAAAAGAAAAAGCGCAAACGGCAGGACAATTTACTTTAATGAAAATCAAAAATGGCATTTTCCCGCCGACTGTTTCTCCATCCGAATTAGATAGTTTGGGCGTATTGCATTAAATATTTGAGTGCTTTCATGAGAGAATAATAAATGCAATAGAGATATCTTGAAATACTTTAATTGAATCACTAAACGGGAAATATCAAATAAAAATCGGCACTAGGGAAAAATTAAAGATGTTTTATTTAAAGAAATAACTTTTGGATTATTAGTGAATAATTTATTTGATGTGTTGTATGAGAACAATGGGTACACTTGGGGATATGTTTACGGTGGAGAAAGAACAGTAGAGAATTTTTACTATCCACAAGCAGGAAGAAACTTTATGATGAGAGTTTTGTTTAAGTTGTAGGCTTCAAAAAGTATTTTAATAAAAGAGGGTTGATTTTTCAACTCTCTTTTTATGCAGCTATTTTTTTCATTAATTATCACGACTATCCGATAAAACTTGAATGTAATCATTTTTGTTTTATCGCTTAACCTTGTCTACTGTTTTTTGACACATTCCAGTTATAGACGAAACAGTATTTCAATACAATGGCGTTTTAGATTTAAACTTCAGGTTCTGAATTTAATTTATCCCGGCGAACGAACCAAACTCGGTTACCAGAACGAATTGACCCACCATAGTTAACGATAAGTGTATCCTTACTCACAAATCTCAATGTACCACTTTTAGCAAAATACTCCTTTGTTCTGTAATATCCAGATTGAAAAATTCTAGGTTGTAAAGAATAAATACCAGTACTGTCATAGCAGATATTTCTATAAATCACATTATTCTTTGTCCATCCATTCTTTGTCTTATTACTTTTAGCTTGTATCTTATTTCCTTCATTTTCGCCCTTCCAATTATCAACAACTGCTCGAACAAAATATAATTTTTGTCCTTTTATTCCCTTAAAAGATTCCCATTCATAATTCGTCAAAATCCTGTCTTCATAATACTCGGTTGCTTCAGTGAATAAAGTTGTCGGAATTGACTTGTTGTTGTCTATAATTCTATAAAGCATTTGCAGACTATCCATATCAACGATATTCTTTAATTCTTCAATAAGTGCTTTTTTTGCATGATTAACCAAAACAGTGTCATTTTGGTAGGTTGAAAGTTCAGAACTAAACATTGTCCAGAAATGACGATTTACTATTTCGTCGAAACATCTTTTTTTCATAACTTTTGCCGAGTCATACCATCTTTCTTCTTCTGGTAGAAGTCTGTCAAAATAATACATTGAACTATCATATTTCTCGGCAACATATAGTTGCTCTGCTTTATTGTATATTTCTGGAGCGCCACCGCAACTTGCTAAAAGAACTAGATAAAAAGAGCAGATAATAATAAGTTGTTTTTTCATAAGTAAAGCTTTAATTTGTTGCATTAAAAAAAAACATTATTCCAATCGAGTTTACTTAAAAGCTATTTTAAGTAAACAATAATAAAAATAATAAAAATTATTTTACGCCCATATCTAGCCCATATTAAATTTTGGCTCCCTGTTGTAATTGTATATTTCCATTGTAAAGCCTACTTCGGAGAACTCCATTTCAAAATAGCCTTCACCAAATGCATGGTTTAATGTTCCCACTTCTTTTATTTAAATTTAATCTACGGTCAAAAGACAAATATACTTGAGATTTATTTTTACTCATAAATCGTATGAATTAGTTTTTGAACGAAATGCAATATTGTCTTATTTAAATCGTCCCTAGTTTTACCTGCATTTCTGCCAAATCTGAAGACTATATTTGCGGTCAATCTGCATAGAAAAAAAGGCAAAGAATAGATTAAGTGAATTGATTTTCAAACTTCAATACTTTGAAACTGAAGATTTAATTCTATTAGCAATTTTATCTCTAAACCCCCAGCTCATTTTAGAATCCCAGTTGTTAAAACCGACGGATAAGTAATCAAGTGATTGGAGAGATATTCATCGGGTTGCGCAGATAGCACATATAACGGTTTGCAGATTTGCGATGTGGCGGATTTAGAAGCACAAAACTATCAAGCTGCTACCAAAGTTTGATAGAAGCAAAATGTCTCAATTACCACTAAACCCGCCATATTCGCAAATGTGCTGGTTTAGTTTGTCTGTTGACCGCCTGCACCAAGATATTTCGCGTCTCCAAATGCCAATATTGGGTAAAAGATAGCTCCCAATAAAATTAGACCTGCAGTAAAACCACCACCTTTACCAAAAGAAAGTGAAAGTTGGTGAATAACAATTATTAAAATTACAATATTCACAATTGGTATTAGCATTAGCAAAAGCCACCACAAAGCTTTGCCAACAATTTCTAACAATACAATTATATTGTAAATAGGCACAATAGATGCCCAACCAGGTTTACCAGCTTTAGAAAAGATTGTCCACATTGCAGCAATCATTAAAATAATGACTGCGAAATAGATTACGATAATTACTTCCATGGTATTTAATATTAAATTTTCCTACTCGTAAGGCTTTTCAGAATACGCCACGTTTTTTAAAGTGGGTTCTGATCTCCACTTTTGTTATTTTTATTTTCTGTCACATTGGGTGGTCAGCCCTTTGGCTTTCGCAGACCGTGTCGTTTTAAACTTGTCCATAAAACTTACTTATACCACCAAAAAAACCATCTTTTCACAACAACTGTTTGTTGTATAGGTCTCATAAACTGTGGAGTAAGTCATTAACAAATATATGTTTTTTAAAATACGTCAAACGGACTTTTTATGTTTTTGTGTTATAGTTTAACCTTTTCGGCTCTTTTTTGACACATTCTAGAAATTAAAAAATAAACTATATATTTGTAGTGTATTTCGAACCCTTTGAGGGTACCAACCGAGTGAAGACACCACGGTGGTAAAACAATGCGGACTGTCTAGTCAAAATAAACGCAAGTTTCCAGACGCTCTTTTTAAGAAATACAAATTGATGATTGTTTAACTTTAAATCACATTTGTATGTTACAAGTAGTTCAAATTTCTTTAAAAAACAAAGCGCAATTAAAATTTAATACGACTGTTGTTTCAATTCCTCAAACTTTAGTTTCTGTAGCTGAGTATGTAAATTTGGAAAATCCTGTTCTATTGTTTAATTGTCAAGATTCCCCTCTGATTTCTTTATTTGATGTTTCGTCACTTAAAAATTATGTTGCACTTTATTTTGACAAGCATAATCATTTCTTTGTGTACAGAGGAGCTTCATTTCACATCGATGAAAACGAAGGTAATGCAATGTTGCAAACACAACATAAAATAGTTTTATTTATTCCACATCCTCTAGATTTCGATATAGTTGAGGTTGATGATTTAAATATTACTTACTCTAACGACACTTTAAACTGGCCACACACTATCGATTCAAATTACATTTTTAAAATCCCACAGCAATCAGCGGATAATTACAAATTAGATGTGTTAGCACCTCTGAATGTAAATAAAGTTTCAAATGAAGAGTTCTTAAAGATTGATGGGATACTGCCATTATTTATAGAGACTGTTCATGGTGCAAGTCCTAGTTTGACTTCATTGCATTTTTTAGCAAAAGAAAAGTGCGTAAGATATGCAACTATTCAAAAATCGTATTTAAGTGGATATTATCATGGAATAACTATTTATGAATATGGTCAAAATGATTTATTCCCTCGTGTTATTGACAAAAAAAACGAAATACACATTTAACAAATAAACTAATGAAAAGAAAATATTTTTTAACTCAGAAAACAGGAAACACTTTTGAAATCAGTCCAACCTATTATACAATTACTGCAAGAAATTTTGCTGCTCAATCTTATGTTGGTCAAAAAAATGAATGGGTGCTTTTAGAAATTGAACACGATACCTTGCAAACACAAATAGATTTAACCAACCTACCAAATTATGTGTTGGTATTTCTAGAAGAAAGCAACTCCGATTGGAAGGTTACAGGAGCCACTTATTGTATAAATGAACACGAAGGTGCTTTTGGTATAATAACGCCAATTAAAAAGATCTTATGCATCCCATATGAGGCAAAGATTGATATCAATAGTTTAGCATCTGTTACTTTCAAGCAAATATAATTTTACCAAGGTGGTAATCTATACTAATTTAAAATAGAAGAAAATGGTAAGCCAACTCTGGAAAAAAATAAAGAAAAGTATTGATTTAAATGGAAAAACAACCACCCGAAAAACAATTAAAATTGAAGAATTCTGATTTCATGTTAATCTTGATAATAACTTCAGTTTCTTTCTGGGGCTTTATGATGAGATTACCGGCTATTTTCAGTAATTACGATAGAGAGTTGCATTTCCTGTTTTATTTCTCCGTTGCGCTTATTACTTGAACTTACAAAACCTACTTTTTGCACAGTATAAAATTAGAAATCACTTCATTATTTTCTTTGTCCTGTTTTGTTTTGGAGTTGGAATAGAAATATGTTAAGAGCTGTCAAACCATTTAGTAGAAAAAAGAATACATGGCCGTTTTGATCTAGTGGATGTTTTTTATAATATGGCTGGATTACTATTTGCCTCTGCATTTTACTTATTTAATTTTAAGAAAGTTTGCCCAAAAACCTTAAATTTAATGCGACGACTGTAATTACAAAGAAAAACTAGTAAAAGAACGCATTGCAGTTGTAAAAGAATGGCTTGATGGTGCAGCTGACGGAGATTCATCTTCCGGAAGTGTTGCAGGGGAATAGAGATATAACTTTTAGGAACAGATAAAACTTGCTAATATGGATACACTTAAACGATTTAACACAACAACCGGTAGAACAGAATATTTTATAGAACCCAAGGGATATCCTGGTTATTGGTCTGCACTTGGGCATTGCGACAGATGCTATCCCTATAATAAATGTTTGGGTTTAGCCGTGTTGAGTGAGGATGAATGGAAAGATTTGGAAAATATGTTAGCTGAAACCAAAAATTCATTGGAAGTCGAAGAACATATTGAAAGTATAGGGTTACAGAAGTGTTCTGAACGCTGAATGGTATAGTCTTGAATAGCGGCAAATAATTTTTTATCATATAGTAGGGGAATTGGAACAAAAATCGGTTGTAAAACAAAATCAGGAAAACGGATTAGATTAACACAGCAAGTGACTAAACTTGAAATTTTAAAAATCTCTGTAAATAGGGTGGAGAATTTTAATGAAAAAATAAAGTACTTGAAAGCAATTGCGGATGGCAATGTGAGTTTTTCATACAAAGATTATGCACACGGCGCGGTAACCAAACTCATGTTTCGTTATTTTCATTTTTCTATCAATAAAGAATGAAATAACGATACCATCCAAATTTAATAAAAAAAAATAGTTCTTTTATTGGAACTTCCGGATATGTATTTGCTGTGTTCAACTCATAAGTGTAACAAACTTATTATTCAGAGTTTCAATAGGACTAAGATAATTGAATTTTCTGATTGGTCTGTGATTAATTGATAATTCTACTTGTTTAATTCTTTCTTCGGATACTAATCTAAGATCTGTTTTCTTAGGAAAGAATCTTTTTATTACTCCAATTCTATTTTCTACAGTAAAATCCATTTCATCCATTTTGAACTAAAGTTAGAACTAAAATAGGAAAAATGAAACAGGTTCTTTTGGTTGGGAAGATGTTGGGAAGATCCAAAAACTTTATAACAACAAAAAGCCTCAGAAATTGATACTTCTGAGGCTTCTCTAGGTCTACAGCCATATAGACTTGTCTTTTAACGTAAGCGTTTTGCGGTCTGGACGGGACTCTAAAAAACGGTTTTATTGGGTTTCCGCACACTCTCTTATCTTCCTTTAAAAAACCTCTGTAAGTACTGTTAAATAAGGATTTTTTCGATTTTATAAAAATTAATTTCTATCTTTGAAAAAACAAAAGATAAGACAAACTGTCCACGATACTGTCCACGGTTTTAAATTTTACTTATGGCTGAATTTAATTTTTATTTAAGAGATCAACTCGCAGAGAAAACGACCATTTATGCCTACGCGAGTTATGACGGTTATCGGCTACGAATTTCGACAGATATAAGAATTCCTTCTAAATTTTGGAATAATACCAAACAAAGAGCGAGAGAATTGTTGGAATTCCAAGATCATGAATCAATTAACCATGATTTATCGAAAATAAGCGAAGTCTTATTAGCTGTCTATGACAAACATAAAGCTGAAGGCGTTATTTTAACACCTAAACAATTTAAGGAAGAGTTTCGTGCGTCAAAAGACACCCCAATAATTGACAAGAAAATAAATACTTTTTGGGATTATTTCGAAGACTTTGTGAATTTTAAAAGAAGTGAAGTGAAGGATGTGAGGGACTATCATAATGCCCTGAGAAAACATTTGACTAATGTTGAATTAAAAATGAAACGGCCCTTGACATTCCGACTTTTGAAAGAGCCAAAAGAGCAGTTTGTTTTTAACTGGGAGCGGTATTTGAAATTTGAAACTTTAAATTCAAAAGGTGAGAAGGGGTTAAGCTTGAACACTGTAGGCAAACAAAACAAAAATTTAAAAGTGTTTTTAAATTGGTGCTTTGATACCGGAATTTATGAAAGGTTTTCCTTGAAGGCACTTCCTACTTTGATGGAAGAGGTGGATAATATTTACCTAACTGAAAGCGAATTGGATGCTTTGATGAAACTAAAACTCAAAGATCAAAAGGAAATGATGGTGAGGGATCTTTTTATTATAGGTTGTGAAACTGGTATGCGTTTTAGTGATTTTACTAATTTATCACAAGATCAAATTCAAAATGGAAAAATTATCTACAATCCAAAGAAAACTGCAAAATATGGCAAAGGAAAAATCATTATTCCAATGAGCGCACGATTTGAAAAAGTGTATTGCCAAAACAATAATCAAATACCAGATCCAGGCAAAATTAGTGTGACGCAATTCAATAAGTCTATTCGTGCATTGTGCCAATCGGCAAAAATAAATGAGTCAAAGAAAATTCAGCGCGAAATATCTGGTAAGACCATAATCGAAACACGTTACCGATATGATGAAGTTTCGTCCCATACATGCAGGAGAACCTTTTGCACCTTGAAATTTTTAAAAGGGATGCCTGCTCAAGCAATCATGAAATTTAGTGGTCATTCTACTGAACGCAATTTTCTGAAATATTTAAAGTTGGATGCAGAGTTGACGGCTAGTAAGTATGGTGAATATTTTTAGGTTGGTTTTGATTTCTATATTATTTGGAAAAAAATATTAGATTAGTGTTGAATATACTATTGTCCAATACTTTACGTATTGTCTTGTAACAATGTACAATATACAATATTTATATCGTATTGATAAGATTCGAAATGTGGTTCGGTAATTTTCAATTTAATAGTTTTAAGCTCACGTTATAACTGAATAATAAAACTTTGGTTTCAAACCTTTTCCATTCAAATTGATTCGAGTGTAAACGGATTAAATCGAATTGATTTGTGTTAATTCGAATTCCACTACTATGTAATTCTTTTCACTGCTCTATACTCAGTGCGAATTCATTGTTACACTTTTACCATAGTTGCAGGAATATTTATGCCTCTTATTACTTGTATACTTGTACAATATATTTAAATGCAAGTTGATTTTTGGCTGTATCGTAATCGTCCGAAACACTTATTATCAATAGTTTAAGAGCATTTTAGGTATAAAATCGAGTATGTTTCCTTTCCAAATTATTGGATGAAGAGGAATTGAATGGTTTAAAATTGAAATGTTGAATCAAATATTGCGTTGGTTAGAATCTTTTTTAAGCTTTTCAGTTTTATAGCAGTAGACTAATATTTAAAATATACTTGCTTAAGAATAATATCAGATTCAAATTATTGAAATTGTATAGTTGCTTTTCTCAATGGAGTAATGAAAATATAACTGTGCTCAAAATGATATCACATTTTTGTGATGGTCAAATCTAAAACACGTAAAGCACCAGAAATGGTGCTTTACGTGTTTTAGTAAATTATTAATTCTTATCTGCGATAATAGTTGTAATTCGTTGTCTGAGGCCGTTTATAATTCGTTGCTTTAGGTTGGACGTAATAGTATGTTTTACTTGATGAAGAATTGTAATTTTTGGTTCCAGTCTGTCCAGTATGCGGGTTTACGTTAGGATAAGTCGAATAATTGTCTCTTACTGTGCTATTCGGACTTGTTCGATAGTGCTGTTGAACATAAGTTCCATTTGATTTCCTATAACCACTTACATAGACAGTAGATTGGCCGAAAGAAAATTGAGCGATAAACGCTAATGCTAAGCTTAAAAATAATTTTTTCATTTTGATTGTTTTTAAATTGTAATTTGAATACTTGTTTTGTGTTAATAGAGAATTGTAAAAAAGGTAACCACGATTATTGATTTTTTAGAAATCAGGGTTACCTTTTTATCTTTTATATATAAGTACTTGAAACCATTTAAATCTTTTATTATGTCACGTATTGAATTTACTCGAATAGTTGAAAATTACACTTTTACGCCACCATCCTTTATTTCAGAAAGAGATTATGACTTATTGAAAACGAAAACTAACTTAAGCCGAGAAGTACCGCTTTATCGAAATGCAAAAGTTGAGCATGCCCATAATAAATTAACAGCGTTGATTCTAGTAGGTTTTCTTGCAGTGATTCTTGCAATATTCGGCTTGGTTTCATCAAATGAACCTCCGGCATGGGCTATTATTTTACTAGTTATAAGCATTTTTGGTGTGTTACATCCACTGGTTAACAGTGGAATTTTCCAATCATCAATAAATAAAGTAAGAATGGAAAGGACTAAGGTTCTGTATTTTAATAATTTGAAAAATATTTTAAATCAAGCGCACAATTATGAAGAGTTTACTGAAAACTACAGTAAAATCGTTTATTAGTTAGTTTGATAGCTCATAATTAACAAGATCGTACGAAGTCATCGTTATTATCCTGATTGGCTTTTATTTAAAAAATGTTCTGTATATTTCCGATTCTATTTAGATTAGATTTGAATTATGACTGACAAAGAAAAGTTATTCAAACTCAGGACAGATGAATCTTTTTTTACGAAGATTTACAATGAACACAAAGGATATTCCATAAGGTTTTTAAAAAAAATGAACCATGATTTTGAGTTGTTAGAGGATATATATCAGGATGCGATGGTCGTTCTTTATGAAAAGTCAAAAGATCCAGATTTCCAACTCACGAGTAGTATCCAAACCTATGTAAATTCCATTTGTCGCAATCAGTTGTTGACTAGATTTAAGCATAATTCACGATTTATTTCTAAGGACGATGATTTTGATTCAAATATTTGTGATTGGTTTGATGACGATCAATATGATGATGATAAGGAAAAAAGGATAACAATTTTAGAAAATTCGCTGGAAAAATTAAAAATGAACGCAGAAAAGTGTTACGAAATTTTGAAACAATTCTATTATGATAAGAATTCGATGGAGGAAATCGCTGCATTACTAGGATATACGAACGGTAAAAATGTCGCGCACCAAAAATCACGTTGCCAAAAGAAATTAAAAGACTTAGCACTAGAACAATATGAGTCCATCTGATTTAGTATCTGTTCGCTTATTTAAGCAACATGTTGCAGCGAAAATTCCTGATTACAGAGAT
>Ga0209702_10003446_pt1 | contig 24933 bp, 40 predicted proteins | sample FRY01_FD_187210 | JGI IMG/M metagenome (GOLD analysis project Ga0209702, IMG submission 187210) | Freshwater microbial communities from Lake Fryxell liftoff mats and glacier meltwater in Antarctica - FRY-01 (SPAdes) (version 2) | ecosystem: Environmental > Aquatic > Freshwater > Ice > Glacier... | reverse complement strand
TACCATTTTTCTTATTTCTTCTTTCGTATATTTTTTAGATATTGGAGTGTTTTCTAAGTCAAGATATCCTCCTACTGTTAAATCATTTGGTAGTGATTCAATTTTAGAGCCACTTAGGTTAAGATATCCTCCTACTGTTAAATCATTTGGTAGTGATTCAATTTTAGAGCCACTTAGGTTAAGATTTCCTTTTACTGTTAAACCATTTGGTAGTGATTGAATTGGAGTGCCATCTAAGTAAAGACTTCCTCCTACTGTTAAATCATTTGGTAGTGATTCAATTTTAGAGCCACTTAGGTTAAGATATCCTCCTACTGTTAAATCATTTGGTAGTGATTTAATTTTAGAGTAACTTAAGTAAAGATCTCCTTTTACTGTTAAATCATTTGGTAGTGATTGAATTTGAGTGTTACTTAAGTCAAGAGTTCCTCCTACTGTTAAACCGTCTGGTAGAAAAATTATCGGAGTGTTAAATAAGTAAAGACTTCTTCCTACTGTTAAATCATTTGGTAGTGAATTAATTAGAGTGTTATTTATGTAAAGATCTCCTTTTACTGTTAAACCATTTGGTAGTAATTTAATTTTAGTGCCATCTAAGTCAAGATATCCTTTTACTGTTAAACCATTTGGTAGTGATTTAATTTTAGAGCCACTTAGGATAAGATTTCCTTTTATATCTAGATCTTCTTTAGTAAGAGAGCTTGGATCATAGGTTAGTTTTAGTTTAAATAACTGTTCACTGTTTAATTTTTTACCTGTCTTATCCTCTATAAATTTAAAAATCTTAATTAGATTTGGTTTCATGTTTTCTTTATATGTATATTCTACCTTTTACATTAGGTACCATTTTTCTTATTTGTTCTTCCGTATATTTTTTAGATATTGGAGTGTCACTTAAGTAGAGATATCCTCCTACTGTTAAATCATTTGGTAGTGATTCAATTTTAGAGCCACTTAGGCTAAGATCTCCTCTTACTGTTAAACCATTTGGTAGTGATTCAATTTTAGAGCCACTTAGGGTAAGATATCCTCCTACTGTTAAACCATTTGGTAGTGATTCAATTTTAGAGTTATTTAAGTAAAGATCTCCTTTTACTGTTAAATCATTTGGTAGTGATTTAATTTTAGTATAACTTAAATTAAGACTTCTTCCTACTGTTAAATCATTTGGTAGTGATTGAATTTGAGATTTTCTTAAGTAAAGATTTCCTTTTACTGTTAAACCATTTGGTAGGGATTTAATTTTAGAGCCACCTAAGTCAAGAGTTCCTCCTACTGTTAAACCATTTGGTAGTGATTGAATTGGAGTGTTTACTAAGTCAAGATATCCTCCTACTGTTAAATCATTTGGTAGTGATTGAATTGGAGTGTTATTTAAGTAAAGATATCCTTTTACTGTTAAACCATTTGGTAGTGATTTAATTTTAGTATAACTTAAATTAAGATTTCCTCTTACTGTTAAACCATTTGGTAGTGATTCAATTTTAGAGCTACCTAAGTCAAGGTCTCCTTTTATATCTAGCTCTTCTTTAGTCATAGAGCTTGGATCATAGGTTAGTTTTAGTTTAAATAACTGTTCACTGTTTAATTTTTTACCTGTCTTATCCTCTATAAATTTAAAAATCTTAAGTAGATTTGGTTTCATGTTTTCTTTATATGTATATTCTACCTGTTACATTAGGTACCATTTTTCTTATTTGTTCTTCCGTATATTTTTTAGATATTGGAGTGTCACTTAAGATAAGATATCCTCCTACTGTTAAATCATTTGGTAGTGATTTAATTTGAGTGTTGTTTCTTAGGTCAAGATATCCTTTTACTGTTAAATCATTTGGTAGTAATTTAATTTTAGTGCCATCTAAGTCAAGATTTCCTTTTACTGTTAATCCATTTGGTAGTGATTTAATTTTAGTATAACTTAAATTAAGATTTCCTCCTACTGTTAAATCATTTGGTAGTGATTCAATTTTAGAGCCATCTAAGTAAAGACTTCCTCTTACTCTTAAACCATTCGGTAGTGATTCAATTTTAGAGCCACTTAAGTAAAGACTTCCTCCTACTTTTAAATCATTTGGTAGAAAAATTATCGGAGTGTTAAGTAAGTAAAGACTTCCTCTTACTCTTAAACCATTCGGTAGTGAATTAATTAGAGTGTTACTTAGGTTAAGATTTCCTTTTATATCTAGATCTTCTTTAGTAAGTGAGCTTGGATCATAGGTTAGTTTTAGTTTAAATAACTGTTCACTGTTTAATTTTTTACCTGTCTTATCCTCTATAAAGTTAAAAATCTTAATTAAATTTGGTTTCATGTTTTCTTTATATGTATATACTACCTTTTACATTAGGTACCATTTTTCTTATTTGTTCTTCCGTATATTTTTCAGATATTGGAGTGTTACGTAAGTAAAGATTTCCTTCTACTGTTAAACCATTTGGTAGTGATTGAATTTGAGTGTTACTTAAGTCAAGATATCCTTTTACTGTTAAACCATTTGGTAGTGATTTAATTTCAGTGTTATTTAAGTAAAGACTTCTTCCTACTGTTAATCCATTTGGTAGTGATTGAATTTTAGAGTAACGTAAGTCAAGATATCCTCCTACTGTTAAACCATTTGGTAGTGATTCAATTATAGAGTAACGTAAGTAAAGACTTCCTCTTACTCTTAAACCATTCGGTAGTGATTCAATTTTAGAGCCACTTAAGTAAAGACTTTTTCCTACTGTTAAACCATTTGGTAGTGATTGAATTGGAGTGCCATCTAAGTAAAGACTTCCTCTTACTCTTAAACCATTCGGTAGTGAATTAATTAGAGTGTTACTTAGGTTAAGATCTCCTTTTATATCTAGCTCTTCTTTAGTAAGTGAGCTTGGATCATAGGTTAGTTTTAGTTTATATAACTGTTTACTGTTCAGTTTTTTACCTGTCTTATCCTCTATAAATTTAAAAATCTTAAGTAGATTTGGTTTCATGTTTTCTTTATATGTATATTCTACCTTTTACATTAGGTACCATTTTTCTTATTTGTTCTTCCGTATATTTTTTAGATATTGGAGTGTCAACTAAGTAGAGATATCCTCCTACTGTTAAATCATTTGGTAGTGATTCAATTTTAGAGCCACTTAGGCTAAGATCTCCTCCTACTGTTAAACCATTTGGTAGTGATTTAATTAGAGTGTTACTTAGGTAAAGATCTCCTTTTACTGTTAAACCATTTGGTAGTGATTGAATTTGAGTGTTAATTAAGTAAAGACTTCCTCCTACTGTTAAACCATTTGGTAGTGATTTAATTTTAGACCCATTTAAGATTAGATATCCTCCTACTGTTAAATCATTTGGTAGTGATTGAATTGGAGTGTTTTCTAAGTCAAGATATCCTCCTACTGTTAAATCATTTGGTAGTGATTGAATTGGAGTGTTATTTAAGTAAAGATTTCCTTTTACTGTTAAACCATTTGGTAGTGATTGAATTGGAGTGCCATCTAAGTCAAGATTTCCTCCTACTGTTAAATCATTCGGTAGTGATTGAATTTTAGAGCTACCTAAGTCAAGGTCTCCTTTTATATCTAGCTCTTCTTTAGTCATAGAGCTTGGATCATAGGTTAGTTTTAGTTTAAATAACTGTCCACTGTTCAGTTTTTTACCTGTCTTATCCTCTATAAATTTAAAAATCTTAATTAAATTTGGTTTCATGTTTTATTCCTTTTCTTCGCTATGTTTATGTTTGTCTAACTTATCTAATATTTGTCTAAGAAGTTCATTTTTAACAATACCCACCATTGATGCATTTTTTAGTATTGATATTAGTTGAAATACTAGAAAAGGTGCCATAATTGTTTCACTTAACCATCCTGTTCCCGAAAATCCTTTTTCAATAGATAGTATGGTAGCTAACATTATTGACCAAAATAATAGAGTTTTTAGTACGTTTAAAGCTTTATATGTTTTGAATCCTTCCTTTTTTATACCTGCCCAGACGCCAAAAAAGCCATCTGCAAAAACTACAACACTAACAGCTAAAAACTGTTCTGCGTTATTGACAGTAAGGTCCCAGAAATACGTGCCTATAAAGGCAAAAAATGATGTCATAATTAATACCAGTATCGTCGTTGTTTTCATATCAAAACTTTTTACTTTAGGAGTGAATAGTACTTTAGCGTTTTTTCAATTCTATCTTGAAGACCGTGGGGCGTAGCTTTTGACTTAACACTACCTAAGTTTATAGCTCTAGATACTTTTAATATACTGTCGTTGTCTACTTTTGCACAGTATTGCCACAGTTTATTCTGATTGAAGAAGAATATTGCAGATTCGAATGCATATGTTGTAGCTACTAGAGCTGGTCGTATCAATATATTAGGAACCTGTAGGTGTTTAGACAAAGCTGTATAGTTGTCTTTACCTGTTGTCTGTAAAGCTCCTCTTCCTATATACTTCCATCCATCTCCTGAATTCTCATCTCCGTTACCCATTCTATTCGCATATACACGATTTGCTATTCTTTCAGGCTGCCTAGTGTAGTTTTCTTCTAAGGTACCTGGAAAGTATTTTCCAAACGTTGTTTGAAGCCCTTTTGCACTATAGTTTAAATTTTCAGTAAAGGTAGAAAATCCTCCCGTTTCGTGTGATGTCTGTCCAAAAAAGTGGGCAGTACATTCGGGGGTCAACTTGAAAAACTCCATTGCTTTTCTTAATGTAACAGGTCCTAGATTTCCATCTACCTTTAATCCTAATTTTGCTTGTAAACTTTGAAGACTCATGGCTATTCTACATTATCATCCTCTACAAAGAAGTTTGTTAAAAATTTACCCACTATTCCTATAACTAGGGTAATAATAGCCACTACTTTCATATCCGTGTAAACTGTATATCCGGAGATCATTACAGAAACTGCAACCAAGGCGTTGCCTACTTTTCTCCATTGTGCAGGAGTTGTACTGTTGTACCTTTTTATTAGATTCATCATACTTAGTCTATTTTATAATAAATAGTCATAAAAAAAAGGACTCTGTACCGGCCCTTTTAATTAACTGTAAACTATGTACTGTTTAGTCATCTAAGTTTTTAACCTCTTGAGGTAGGAATTCTTGATTAACATGTCCACATTTATTACATGCAAACACCGGTATCGGAATAAAGCCCGGTTTACCTGTACCCGTTAGTATCGACGATACTTTCCTAATTACCAGTCCTTCTTGGAAGACGTTGTTTTGACACTCTTCACATAGTACTTTTATAGTATCTTGTAGAGACATGTTTACTTTTGGATGTTCCACTTTATTAATATTTAGTTTTACTCAATCCTCAGTTCATCTGCCATATACTGAAAGCAAGACAGTGCTGAAATATTCTTATGTTCTTGTGACATCTGTTGAGATTTTTTAAGTAGGTCTGGTAAGATTCCCAACCTATGTGCAGCTTCTAGTATTTCTACTAAATTATTCATTCTTCTCTGTTCGGGAGAAACTTCTGTAAGTCCCTCTTCCATTAGTTCTTTATACTTTGCTATAGAGTCTGACATTTATATGTGTTTTTGTTTATGTGTTTCGTCTGTTACCTCACTAAATTTTTTCCAAACAGTCTTACCTGTTTCCCCACCTTTTGGAAACGCTACGTGACATTCCCCACCCCTTCTGGATATTCCTAAGAATCCGTATCCTTCACAAATAATGGGGAAATAGTACCCTTCTTCTAATCCTTCAAAGATTTCCTCTACGGAAAAGTCACTAAATCCTTCAAAATCGTAACTCTCACAGTACTCTCTACTGAACTCCGCCACTACTCTTGTACCTTGGTTGTTGTTTTTTTCTTTCTTGGATACCTTTTTTTGGTAACCGGCTTAATAGCCGTTACAGCTTCGTCTACCACCTTTTTATTCGGTGTTGAACGATTAAAATGCTTTACAATCTTCTGTAATCCTTCTATTCTTAATTCTTCTTTCTTAGCGTTACGTAAATCTACCATTAACCTAAATCTTAATACTACATATTTTACAGTAAAATATACTGCAAAGATTAGGGCTATGCTACCCACTACTTCTATTACCTCTTTCATTTCTTTTTTTATTTTAGTTTTTCTTATTCTGGGGAAGGATACGTATCACACCGTATTTTTCGATGTGACCGTATATCTTTTTCTATCTACTTCGCTTTTGCTTCTGCAGTAGATGCTTTTCTGTACTCTGTTATAAACTTTTTAACCTCGCCAATTGCTTTTCTAGCATTTGCTTGAGACCTTTTTGTTGTTCCATTGTGTTGTAGTACAAATTCATCGTACTGTCCATTAATTTTTTCGAATAATTCTTGTTTGTTCATCTTTACTTGTTTTTAATTTTACTTTTTTTATTAATATTACATAAACATTGCAGGATCTATCTCCTGTTGTTGCTTATCTTTGCTTTCTTCTTCTACCATAACACATTCTGTAATTAACATTGTTCCTGCTACTGATGCAGCATTCTCTAAAGCTAATCTTGTTACTTTTGTTGGATCAATAATACCTTCTTTTAACATATCTACATATTCTCCAACTAGTGGATTATATCCCTTCCAATTTATACCTTCAGCTAACAGGTACTTTTTCTTCTCCTCTATTTCCATTTCCGAATAACCTGCATTTATAAGTATCTGTTCAAACGGCTTACGAAGTGATTTACTTATAATACTAATACCTATCATTTGATCGAAGGTAGTTAGGTCTCTTACAGTGTTTTCTAGATGATAAGAAGCATTTAGTAGTGCAATTCCTCCTCCTGGAAGTATTCCTTCTTCTAAAGCTGCCTGTGTTGCGTGTAAAGCATCGTCTACTCTGTCTTTTTTCTCTCTCATTTCTACTTCAGTGTGTCCTCCTACGTGAATCATTGCTACTCCTCCTATAAGTTTTGCTAATCTATCCTGTAGTATCTCTTTTTCATAAGGTGCTACAGTGTTGTCTATCTGTGTTTTTAAGTCTCCTATACGTTGTGTAATAGCTTCTTCAGTTCCTTTACCGTCTACAATTGTAGTTTCATCTTTCCCTACAGTTATTTTTCTAGCTTTCCCAAACCACTCTGTATTAAATTTGTCCAATCTCATCCCCTTTTCAGACGATACAACCTGTCCACCGGTAAGTGTTGCAATATCTTCTAACATTGCTTTCTTTTTATCTCCAAACTCAGGAGCTTTTACAGCAACAACCTTTAAAATACCTCTCATCTTATTTACCACTAACGTAGATAAAGCTTCTCCGTCGATATCATCTGCAATGATTACTAAAGACTTATTCTGCTGTGATACCGTTTCCAGTAGTGGAAGTAATTCCTTTATGTGCATTAAACGTCCATCTGTAATAAGAATTAGGGGATCACTTAGTACCGCAGTCATAGTTGTGTTGTCCGTAACAAAGTAAGGTGACTTATACCCCCTACCAAATTGCATACCTTCTACTGTTTCTAAGTAAGTTTCCCCTGTTTTAGATTCTTCAATTGTAATAACTCCGTCTCTTCCAACCTTCTCCATTGCTGTTGCAATAAGGTTACCTATTTCGGGATCGTTATTACCTGAGATAGTAGCTACCTGTTTTAGTTGTTCCTCATCTGTAATTTCTTTTGCATATTCTTTTTGTAGATACTCTACTACTATCTTTACGGCTATATCAATACCTTTTTTAACTTCTCTAGCATTTGAATTTTCTAGTATTTCAATTCCCCGTTTATATATTTCTCTTGCCAATAAGGTAGCTGTGGTTGTTCCGTCTCCAGCAAGTTCACCTGTTCTAATTGCTACCTGTTTTACTAACTGTGCTCCTACATCTTCTATTGGATCTTTCAGCTTTACTTCTTTTGCAACAGTAACACCATCTTTGGTTGATATTGGAAGTCCTCCCTGCTTTTGTATAATAACATTCCTTCCAGAAGGCCCTAAAGTAGATACGACAGCATCTGCCAGTTTGTTAACCCCTACTAATAGTTTCTCTCTTGCTTCTTTTGCAAATTTTATTTCTTTACTCATAAATTTAGTCTTGTATGTTTTTTGTAATTGTAGCTAAAATCTCTCGATCCGGAAGAATAAAATACTCCTCTCCTTCAAAATCAATTCTCATTGTTCCAATTTTAGGAACAAGTACAATATCTCCAACCTTGGCTTGTACTGTTATTAGTTGTCCGAACTCTGATTGTCGTCCTGGACCTACAGAGATAACTTCTCCCATTTCAGGCTTTTCTTTACCTAAATCCGGAATGATTATCGTCCCGTACATTTCTTCTGATTTTGTAATAGGCTTTAGTATTACCCTATCGTTGTTTGCAACTAGTGTTTGTGTCATAGACTTAATTAAATTTATATTCTTTTATTAATATAGTTATAAATACTTAAGGAAACAACTCCTCTTATTACTACTAGTGACCTTCAAACCAGTTTACCGAAATTTCAGGTGGAGCTTTAAGTGTTACCCCCGGTAGTTTTGTTGTATTTTCCATAATACACTGTATGATCGGAGCTAACCGTTCTGCCTCCTCTTCTGGAACATTAATAATTAACTGGTCATGAATCTGTGCCTGAACTCTTCCGTCTATTTTTAATTCCTTTAACTTTCTGTTAATTTGAATAGCAGCTCTATTTACAACCGCAGCAGCTAAAGACTGTAGTTGGTAGTTTAGGCAGTTGTTCATTGCATTCTTATAGTCCCTATATAGTTGATTAACACTCGCTAAATCAAACTGTTCTGCTAAGGATTTCCTAAATCTCCAATCTAGTATTTGATCTCCATACCTATCGTAGATGTCCTTAGCTTTTGGTAGGTGCCTAATCCTTCCGACCCTATTTTTAATAAAACCATGTGTTTTTGCTTGTATTCTGGAGGCAATTCTCCACTCTTTTAGTTGAGGAAATCCATTCAAATACCCGTCAACTAGTTTTTCAGCTTCTTTTTGTGAAATTTTTAATCCCTTTCCTAGAGCATAAGCTTCCATTCCGTATGCAATTCCAAGAGCATACCCCTTAGCTTGATTTCTCTTATTCGGATTTATCTTCTTAAGAAAGACAGGTGAACTTTTATCAGCAGATACACCATTTGGATATATCTGTAAATTTTCATCTAGCTTTTCCGTCTTAATAGCAACCGTTGAATAAAAATCCCAGCCGTTGTTGAAGATGTCTTGTAGATTACTGTCACCCGTAACGGAGGCAAAGCAGTGTGGCTCTAGGGATTCATAATCGGCATCAATAATCTTTCTACCCCTTCCTGCAATCAGAAACGATCTCACAATATTTATGTACTTTACAATAATTGGAGCATCGTCCCCCTCTTCTCTTGGTTTTGGCAGCTGTTGCATATCTGAACCGTATCTACCTGAAACTGTTCCGTGTTGCCTATAATATGGATAGTATTTACCGTCTTCCTGTTTATCTAAAAACCTATCAATGTAGGTTGACTTTATCTTTAGTAGTTTATTGTAAACTCTTAGGTTATTTGCCCATTCGTATGTTTTTGACAACTCCTCTATCATCACCATGTCAAACTGATCTTGACCTTTCTTTGTTTTTGTTAAAGGTTTTATTCCCATATACCCAAAAGCTATTTCACCTAAATGCTTTTTAGACTGTATGTTCATATACTCTCCACCGTTTAGTTCTTTCCACATTGACATTGATATACGTACAACTTCCATTTCATCTAGTACCGTTAGGTCATTTGTTTGTAAGAAAGTCTTTTGAACAGAATCATCCAGTTTTTCTAAATCAAATTTATTTAAAGAGTACTTTTCAGTTCTCTCACTTCTAGGTAACGGAAGTGAATAAAGTGCAACTAAATTTTGAGCCCATTGTCCCCTATTTGAAGGTTTGTAGGTCTTAAGTGCTGAATCTAATATCCATTCTCTTGCTTCAGGAGTCCCAAGTATACTTTTAATTACTATTTCCTTATTCTCCTTTAAGTCAACCATAATCTCCTTATCCATCTTTTCTAGTAGTGTAATATCCAAATCAACTCCAAGTTCCTCCATAGGGATTGTTACTTCCTTATAAAGCGGCATTACCTCTTCTTCAAAAAAGAACTTTGTTAGTCCCTCTTTTTCTAATACCTTTAAAAAGTGATTACAGACCCTTAACGTTAAATCCGTATCAGCGGCTGCATATTTTCCTAAAACGTCCATATCGGCTTTATAGATTTCATAAAGATCTTTTGTTGTCTGTCCTCCATTCTTCTTAATAGATTCTTTTAGTTCTACTTGCTCCTTATTTGCTGCTTCCTGTACATCCAGTCCAATATGTTCTTGGATATATATTGCTAATGCTTTTAAACCAAATACTCCCATACCGGCTCCTTCTTCTTGTACCGTATGAACAAGTAATGCTGTATCAACCCAAAGACTGTCTAGTAAATCTACTCCGTAAAAGTTTTTTGTAAATCTCGTATCAAAGCTTGCATTGTGCATTACAAGTTTTTTACCAATCAGCATTGGAAGTATTTTTTTAGATAGAGTATGTAGTCCCTTTCCTTCAATCATACACTCCCCTAACGTTTCAGTTTCTATATTCCATCTCTGTGTAGGAAGATAAAAGCCGACTCCTTCTTCACCTGATACTGACCAACCTACAATTTGTCCTTTTCTAGGGTTTAAGCTAGTTGTTTCCGTATCGTAAGCTAATATTTCGTGTTGATTAATGTGCTGTAGAAGTAATTCAATCCCCTCCGTATCTTCTACAATGTAGTACTTTTTTTGAATATCCATAACTGTTTTTATCTTATCTAAAGATAGTAAAAGGAAAGGAGAGTAACAAACTCCCCCCTAATTACTTTTTTTACTGTATTAATGTTTTACAATTTTTAAAGTGCCAACGTTGCATTATGTTATAGTTTCCGACCTTAGTACAGTAAGGACACTTAACCTTACTCTGTTTTCTGGTTTCCCTAAACTTTTTTCTATGTTCTTCTGATTCCCATCTTTTAGAAACTATTATAGAAAGTTTCTCTCTAGTTTCCTTGGATTTTTTCCACAGCTCTGGATTCGTTATATACCTTTCTTTAATAATTCTTGACATTTTATCCCTATGTTCTTTTCCTCGGGGAGGTTCGTTTAGTCTTGACTGTCTTATTTTTTCTCTGGTTTCTTCAGAAGGTGAGTAGTTCTTCCCCCTTGTCCAGCCTACTTCTAGGTAAAGTTCCAATACCTGTTTAAAAATATACTTCTTTTCACCATCCCTAGTAACCCAGCACCTTAACCTGTAGAGTTCGGACTTTAATCTAGCGGAAGCTTCTCTTGCCTCTGCCACGGCTCTACTACCTCGTACATATCTATGTTTTCCTAAACTCGGATCTATGTTACACATCATCCTAAAAGCTTCAGCTCTAACAAAGGAATTTGGTTTTTCTCGAAATAGGAGCCAGTGTGCTACAAAATGTTCCCTAGCTGTTAATTCTACAATGTTATCTTTACCGTTAGTCCCTCCTTCTGCTCTTAGTATGATATGATGCCTCTCCTTGTATTCACCAGTTGGCAGTTCCCTAGTTTTTGCTCTCTGAATGAGGGTACTCAGGTGTTTTGTATAGTCCACATGTTTACGTTTATACATAGGGTTGATATACAAAAAGAAGAGGTACAGATAATCCTCTTTGCCTGGTTTATTGCTTTAGAGTTTTCTTTAATTTACATTCTGGATCTGCAAAAAATGTTGGCATAGTATGTTTGTGAGAAGCTCTCATAGGATTAATCTCCAAACCCCCCCTGCGACTATAAAGGCACGTAACCATTAGTTCCTCCGGTGTAAAAGCCTTCTGTAAATGTATGAAAACCATTTCACAAATCTCTTCATGGAAGTGTGATACCTGCCTGTGACTTACAACATATCTTGCTAACGATTCTACACTTGGAATATTGTCCCCTTTTATGTAGATCAGTATATTTCCAAAATCCGGTTGGTTAGTAACTCTACAGTTAGATCTTAAGAAATCAATATCAACTTTCAGAACTTTCTTTCCTGTTAGTTCTAATGTTAACTGTTTTTCATCTGATTGATAGGTAGTAAATTCTATCTCGTCTAGGTTAATCAAATCCTGTATTCTAGGATAGTCTTCAAATTCGTACTCTCTTTCTGGGGTTGTTGTGAACATTTCTACCTCTACTTTCGTTTCTAATAAAATGGTTAAATCTGTTGCAACCCTATCTTTTATTATTTCAATACATTCTTGAGCTGTATTTCCCAGTTTTGTCATATTAAATGAATTCAAATACAGTTTTATTGACTTCGACTCAACATGGTACTTACTTGCTGAAGAATATACGATTTTCATCATACCTACTACAGGTAATCCTTTTTCCGTAATTGCAGATACTTCGTATGCATTCCATACATCTACTCCGAAAAATGTTTCTGATCCTTCTTTTATCCCGTAAGCTTCTCTATTTAGATACCTGGGAATTCTTACTAATAGGTCTCGATCATACTGATCACTGTATCCCCCTATCTTTCCTAAATGCTTAGCTGAAATTCTTACTACTTCTTCTTGATTATTCATCTACTTTTTGTTTTAACTGTTCTACTTGTTCTTCTGTATAGTTTGATTTTGAATAGTACGCTACTGTTTGTTTAAACTCTTTTCTATAACCTACAGTTTTGTATTCGTACACATCGTATAGTTCTTCTATTCCTTCTGTTATATTTGTCCATATAAACTTGTTACTAAAATGATTATGTAAGAAACCTAAAATAGTATGTGCTCCTCCTTGTCCCCTAAAGTGTTCTCGTATAAAAAGCCCTCTGTTTATGTTTTCGTTTTTTTTCATTTCAACTAACATAAAACCCACTGGCTCTATACTTTTTTCATAGTGCTGTTCTAAAAGTAAAGTTACTCCCCTAAGTCCCCTTTCTTTCCAAAGTAAGATTAGTTCGTTAGCAAAAGGTTCTTTAAACTTTGGTAAGTCACTAACCGATATGATTCTTAATTTGCTTAACCCTTTCATCAACTGTTCCTGTTAATCGTACTACGTAGCTATGTTCCTTTATTAGACCTAAGATAATAGTGTCTACATCTCTTTGTAAGTCTTCATCAATACTCCTTATTCCATCGTCTACTATTTTAAATTCTATTGGAAGATAGAATAGTATCCCGTATTTTCCATTATTTAATCTACTACGGCACTCGTCAGTAATCTTTTTACAAAAAACATCTGATATTAGTCCCTGTTGATTAAAAACGGTGGTATAGGCTGTAAAATCTATAAAAGACCTATCCATCATAATATTTTGAGTTTTTACTATCTCAGTCAGTTCAGCCTCTTTTTCTAGAATTGATTCATAGATTCTACTCTGTACATCATCTGTGATGCATTCTAACTTTCTCTCCCCTTTGTTCGTAACTTTCCTAGTAGAGGATTCATTAAAGTAAAAATCTTCGTAGATATCTTTAAGTCTCTCAAGTAACGTTGACTTACCTGTACTGTGTGTTCCCGTTATTGCATATATTGTCATATCCTCAAATCTAGTTTACATAAGTTTACAATCTCAGTCATGTCGTTATGTATATTTTCATGAGGAATTGTAGTGCCTGTGTATTTTTTAAAAGGTCCTGATCTTCCTTTTTGTTGTCTTGTTTTTTGCCACCCTAAAGCATCTCCTAAATTAAAGTCTAGAGTTGGAAATCTAAAGTTAGATTCTTTTAGGATCTCTTTTACAGATCTTCCGTTTGTACCCTTTAGAGCTTCTTCTGTAAATCTTTGTACAAACTTAAACTGTGAGTAAAGTTCTGCTGGATTAATGCTTGCTCTAAAACACCTAAATTCAAAGGTACCTCCTTTAGTAAGGTTAAACATATTAATTGCAGTTCTGTTTGAAGTTGTTTCATTAACCATTCCCGTTATCCAACACCTATTAACTGCATTATATGTTTTTAGAGCTTTTATTATAGTCTCTACCGATTCGGCTTTTTCAACTACGTTATAGATTTCTTGGTTAATTGTTTTACATCCATCAAACTGTAAATATGTTTTAACCCACGGTTCTAATTCAGACTCCCATACTTGAAAATGTGTTACCGGATCCCAAGAATGACAAGCTATTTGAACATCCATTTCATTCTCCTTAATGTAAGCAAATACGTTTTTAAGTAAAACCAAATCCTCTTTTAGTCCTTTTACATATACGTGTACATGTCCGTGATTTACGCAACCGGTTCCTACAACCGAGAATAGGTCCATAATCTCCATAACCCTGTTTAAAAGTACCTCGGGAGACTTCGTAGGTTGAACATTTATTTCTCCCCCTACCTTACAGTCTATACACAGTGGATCTGTTCCAATACCCCTGTACTCTCCAATAGTATTCACTATATCAATTTCAGAGCCCATATAGTATCCCGCAATCTTAGGTCCTTCCCACTGTCCCAACTCTACAGGAATATCAACACTACGGTCTATATCAGACCATTCAATCTCATAACCGTAAGACGTATAGGGCTGTGTCTTTTTATCTGCTTCTTTCATACTGTTAAGATAAGGTTTTTTTTTCAGGTCCACAAATTAATTTTGTAATTCCTTCTTCGGGAGTAGGGTAGAAAGTAAATCTACCGGGAGGATAAGGGTCCTTACTTTTTATTAGGTATCTAGGTAGGGAATGTCCGTGTTCGTTCTTCTCACTATACTCTACCACTATTCCTACATATGGTGCACCTAAAAATAGGAACCCAACTCTACTCCCTATTTTATATTTACTTTTCGCCACAGTTAGTTTCTATTTACAAACCACTTAAACTTATTCACATTATAGAGAACTGTACACATGTCAATATCCTCTTTAGGGTGATTTATCATTTCAAATAATTTTTGAGATTCCTTGGTCCATAATCCTGTTTCTCCGTATTCAATTCCTTTTATACCATGTACTATGGGATTAGAAGTATCTAGTGAGTAAATCCAAGAATAATTGGAGTGTTTATAAAACAAAAATTCAATTGGAAGTGAGCACCCGAGCAAGTGATGTAGCTTAGAAGTATTTATAACGTCATCTCTCACCAGGTCTCCAAGTAATTTTACGCGGCCCATTGACCAGCTTATATAATTATTACTGTGTGGAAAAGACTTCGTGTAATACGAGTAATCAAAAGAGATTGCAATCATATCTACATCTGCAACCCTGTCCATGTACTCGTAGCATTTTTTTATTTCCTCATATGTTTTACCCTGTACTACACCTATTTTCTTTCCAGGAAGATCTTTATACTCCATATTCCAAGCTCCCATTTGGTTACAAGTCTTCCCCATTTCTTCTAAAGCATCTGGTACGATATACCAAGTTGGCTTTAATTCTTTAACCCAGTATACAAACCTTTCTGCATCGAAAGCTTCTCCTAGTTCGAAAATGGAATTGTCCAAGATTACTTCTCTTCCTTCAGCTACCGCTTGTTTAGCTAAAGCTAGGTATTCCAGATCCTCTTCGAAGAGGTGTACTAAGAAATAGTCCCCTGCAGTTACTTTTTGAATGTCCTGAAAAATTGATTTAGGTGCTTCGTGGAAAATTTTTATCATAACTATATTTATTTCTAATATAAGTAATATTTTAAGAAGAAACAACTTTCTCTATAGTTGTTTTAATTCTTTCTATATGGAGTGAGTACACCCAACAAGGTGTACCCAAATAACTGTATGTTCTCAAACTACTGTATTTCACATCCATCTGTTCCACTACAGGATACTGCTCCCATTGTATTAAGATTTATATAATTTGGTTGAGTAAGAATCTTACCGTAGTCTATTAGTTTAAAGTTTCTTGTAATTGTATTCCACTTATGCCATAGGTGTACATCTTTCATACAGTAGATTGTTTTGTTTAAGTCTCCCTTAAAGTAATTTTTACTAAACTGTTTTACTCTTCTTATCCAATCTTTACGTAATAGTACCTGTTCCCTTGTACCTGTAACCTCCGTATCTGAAGCTTGTACATATTTAGCAGCTACCCATAGGTCCCCATTGAAGTGATGTATTCCATCTACAATTAGTCCTGCCATAAACATAACCCCATCTCCATATGTCTTTACCAGTTCCTCAGTGTTCAGTACTGAAGTAAAAGGTGCTTGAGCATAGTCTTTATCTCCAAACATAGATAAGAAAGAGACTGCAGAGAAATTGTCTTGATTTTCAAATATGTAATCAACTATTTCCTCCCTGTTGTCTACAATTACGGTATTACTAACATTATGGTTTGTTGTTGGCATGTAACATAACTCTTCTACCTTACCTTCAGATACCCAGTACTTCTGTACAAGTTCTATTAGTTTTAGGTGTTTTACTCCTTGCATATCTTCTTTGTACAAAATTCCTTCCGGATTCTCACAAGGTGTGTATACCACGTAATCTGTACCTGTATTTGACCATACTGAATTTTCTAAAACACCTGGGTTGTTTTGTACAAGGTATCTAGCGGTCTCACTATCTTTATTTAGTTGCATTACCCTAAAGTACCTTTTAGAATGTTCTGGGTGTATTCCTGATGCTGTTTTCAAAATTACAGAAGCATTTCCGCTGGGTTTCACCGTGGTAGATCTTGCTGATTGGTTAGTTCCTAAGAATTTCGAAACCTCTAAATTTGTATCGACTACTATTTTTGCCCCTGCTTGTAAAATCTCCTTATTGAATAGTTCCGGTCTTGTCATCCATCCTGTAATCGAAACTCCAAGTAAAGCTTCACCTGCTACAATTTCACCCGTCTCTTTTCCTAGGTATGGAAAGTCCGAGTACCCTGCTTGTAAGGACCCAACTATACTGGCTTTTCTACAAAGTTCTTGAAATTTTGTATTTGAAAATCTTCCTCTACTATCAACACAAGCTGAAGCATTTATTTCAGTTAAGTTACAGAATTGTAATACCCCTACGGACTTGTCCTTAATTTTACTGTAATAGTTAAACTGTATTTCAAAACAGGGATTAAACATGTCATCTTCGTGAGACATAAATACAAATCCCAAATCATTATCACCTTCGTTTAAGTCCAGTAATTGTTTAAACTGTTCTTTTGTAAAGCCATGTCTTGATAAACCTACAGAGTTATTACTTCTAGCTCTATGTGGATGTGTGTCTCTCCAGTTACCTGTTTTTGCATTAATCAGTTCCGTATCGTCAAGATCCATAACTATATTCATAGCACTTCTCCTAACCCCTCCTGCAAGTACAGCATCCGATAAGTACATAAAAGTATCGTAGGCTAGTATAGATTTAAAAACTTTTTCTTCTTCTACTCCAAGATATACGTTATACATATTTTCGATGAGCTCTAGTGAACATCTCAATCCGTCTGGACCAGGAGCTTTAAATCCACCTGTAACAAAAGCCCCTTTTACCCTAATCTGAGAGTAATCAAATTTAAGTTGGTATTTGTAAAATTCCTTATATAAAGAAGGATGCTTACAGTACGAACTTATTAAAACCTTTACAGCTTCCGACCAACCTTCCGTACTGTCGGGGATTGAAAACATTTTAACCCCCTTATCTCTCCTTGTAAGTTTAGGTAACTGTGAAACAAATTTTTGCTTAAGTGAAACTCCTAGTCCTGTTCCTGCTAGTAGTACAAAAAGTCCCTTACTAAAGATGTCGGGAGAATATGCATACGTAACACAGCAGTTGTAAAGTCTTGCATGATTTTTTAATATGTCTTTTCCACGAAACTGTAGATTTCTCTGAGACGATAAAAACTCTTTTGCATAGTAGGAACTTTTTACTTCATCGATATACGGCTGTATCTTTTCGCCATAATGTAATATATGTGTACCCAGTACACTATCACAAGCTTCTTCCCATGTTTCGTATCTATTTTTTGATTCGTCCCACTTCATGTAATCTGTATACAGTTTTAACTGTGATATAAACTCTTTACCCTTATCGTTCATTTTCTAATGATATTATAGTTGATTCTAACTCCGTAAATGTTTCTTCTATTGTCTGTATTGCTGCCTCTAATTGCGATTTCATAGACAGTTCCAAAGCCTTGTAAGCTTCCGTCAAAGGTACCATTTTAGTACCTTCCACTACTGTTGTATGAATATCTAGGTGATCAATTGCTTCTTGCATATGTTTATTTTATAATTGAATTGGAAAGTTCCTCCTCTGTGAAAAATTGCTTAAGATCTGGCTTAAAGTAATTTATATTTTTCATTACTTTCCTGTCTCTTGATCTATAAACGATATACAGGTCTTCAACTTTTTCGTAATGACAATCTTCACCCTGTTCGCCTGATCTTTTAATGACAGTTTCTTTTGCTTCTTCTTCACTTCCACAAGCTTTTGACATATTTGATGCTTGTACTTCTTGATATGCCGGCCATATCTTATCCTTAAGGCCATGTAGCTGAACACCGTTCCCAGTGGCAACATAAGTAATATCACAAAGAGCATCCAAAACCTCAATGATGTCTCCTCTTTCGCAAGCTTCTCTATATTCTTCAAGCTCTTCAAGGATGAAATTGTATACGAATTCCCATTCTTTTCTCTCGGGGATGATTGGTTCATAGTTGTTTATTTTACCAAAGGTAGCGTTAAAAATTTCTACCTCATCGACAAAAGGTACTCTTGGTTCTGTTAGCATGTTACTTGATAATTTTTATAATCTTGGATTGATTTACCCCTATTACGCTAAAGTTTGATTCTCCTTCAAAATCTTTGAATATTTTCGCTTCTGCATCAGTTGCACTTATTGCATCTACTAAATAAATTTCTCGAACTTTTTGTGTTCTACCCCTATCATTTTCGTGAATAAGTTCCACGACTACTGTCCAATATTGATTCATAGTTTTTGTTTTTACTAATATATTAATTTTCTCTACTCTACGGCCCTTTTTTACCTCTACTTATTATAGAAAGTCGACTTTTACGGAAATTCGTTACGATCTTTTTCTTACCGCATCACTTACGTACATCATAAATTCTGCTCTTGCTGAATCTTCTGTGAGAAAGCACCCAGATAGTTTTGATGTTTGCATAGAAGCTCCCCGGTGTTTAACTCCTCTACACGCTACACAGTTGTGGACAGCGTCTATACTAACTGCTACACCTAAATGACCTCCATCTAGTACCCCGCTTAATGCCCGGTGTATTGCCATCGTCAGCTGTTCCTGTATGGCTCCCCTTCTTCCGAAATGTTCCACGATTCTGTTGATTTTTGATAATCCAATTACAGAGCCGCCCTTTGAGGGAATATAGGCTACAGTAACATATCCCATAATTGCCTCATGATGGTGACTACACATAGACGTTAGTGGGATATTACTCTCTACTACCATTCCATCGTATCCGTCACTTGGGAAAGCTGTAATACCTGTTATAGTGTTAAATCGACCACCCCATTTTTCCATGTAGGCCTTAGCTACACGACGTGGAGTATCCATACTGTTAGGATCTTTTTTCCAATTACAACCCAGAGCTGTTAAGAAATCCCCAAATGCGGATGCTGCTCTTTCTACTATTGCACTTTTTTCCTCTTCTGTTAGTGTTGCTTCTGGACCTTCTAGAATTTGTTTCTCTGCTAATTGCGTTGAAATTCCATTAGCAAACCCTGCTTCTGTACACTCTAGACCTTTTATAAACTTTTTAGACATTTAAAATTATTTAGTGGAAACCCTATAGTCCCTATTATACTACAATATATGAAATACTTATTGAACTCACAACTACTTCTTGTGATCAACCAAGGCTTCGGAATCTTTTCTCTCCCAAGGATATACTATCCAGTCCGGTCCTACTACCTTTGCAAAAAATGTTGGTTGTATTTCGGCAGTCAACTTATAATGTAGTGTTGCTGTTTTAGTTCCCACTATATTCTTCAGTGTATGTCCCGTATCGCAAATATCATCTACCACTAGTGTATTTTTTTTAATATTAGTCACGTAAGGTATTTGAAGTATATGAGATATCATTACTGCTGGTATTAATCCCCCCCTTTCTACTCCGGTAATGGAAGTTATTTGCATTCCACTTTCTACTATCTGTTGGCAGATATTCTCCACCAGCCTAGTTATTTCATCCCAACCTACGTATACCTTATTTGGTGTTTCCATAATACTATATTCTTGCTACTGTTAATCCGTCTGTTCCTTCTAGTTTTAGGTTCATGATAATATCTTCAGGTAGTTCCGGATCTGATTCTTCTAATACGTAGTCTAGTAGTTCCTGTATTGATACCTTATCTCTAAAACCTGCTTTACCTGAATCACTCTGTATCAGCTGTAGTTCTAAAGTTGTATCTGCTCCAAGCTGTAGTTTGTAGTCCCAGACATACAGTCCGTCTACTTTTGGAAATGATTTTGATAATTTTCTGTCCCCTGCTTGGCTAATTAGTTCTCCTAGTGTCATATTTCTGTTTTTAAATTTTTCTGCTTTGATTTTTATATTCCTACTTATCCCATTAAACGTCTAAGGTCTTATCCCAGGCAGAGATGTGCATTCTACTCATCCCTATAAACCTATATTTTTTAGCCATTTCCATTACAAATTGAGTTCTTTCGTGGAAGTTGGACTGTGAGTCTAGTCCCGGCATACAACACACTTTTTGAAGCGGTATATTAAAGGGTACTACAAAGTCTCTAAACAGTTCCTCCACATCTTCTTCACTACTAATAACAAACTTAAACTGATAGTTACTGTGTTCCATTATACGTTTTACTGCTTCTGGAACTATTCGTTGTTTAGTTGTCATACCCGAATTAGAAAGTTTGGGTGAACAGTTAATTTGATCTAATATATAAAATAAATCATCTCCAATATAGATTGTTCCGTTTGTTTCAATTTCTTGGAACATACCTAACAGTAAACTGTGTTCTATTTCCGATTCATCTGTTAAGGATCTCCATCCTCTAAGTTCATCTAAATTTTCTGGTAATTGGGCTAGATGTGTATTAAAATTACATATAGCTTTTTGATGCTTAGGTAGTGTAGGTTCTCCACCTGTCCATATGATATGAACTACTCCACTTTTAATATCTTCATACAGTCCCTGTTCTTTCCACCTATCTACTAGGTACTGAAAATCTTCATTTACCCCCCTCCATAACCACTGGCTTGTAGAGTCACATGTCCAAGAAGCTTTTCCTTCAACTTCAAGATCCCCTTTAAAAATTTCACCATCCTCCAGTAACTTTTCTTTAACTAGTTTGTTTGTGAATATCTTAGACATCCCACAATGTAGGTTGCAAGTTCCTAACCTAACAAAGTAAGAGGGTACTCCCGTTGTTTTTCCTTCTCCCTGAATGCTAAAAAAATCGCTACTTATTAGTAACCTGTCTGCAACTACTCTATCCATTTTGTTCTCTCTTTATTTTTTTAATTGACTCTTCTAAAATATTTAACTCTTCTGTTGTATCTATACAACTAAAGTACCCAAACTCTGCTTCTTCACCAGTACCTTTTACCCCCAGTACTACATACTTTTCGGTTATGTTCGGACTACTACCGACTAGGTCCTCTATTTTTTTCCAACTTTCCGAACTATCTTCTCCCGGTAATCTAATTACTAGTACCTTCTTCACTTTACATTAACCATAATAACGTATACGTAGTTTCCACTAAGTGTAGCTGTTGTTGTCCAATATTCCATACTAAACCGGTATTATATTCACTACCTTAATTGCTATAGGTGGTATGTTTTGGTATGTCCATATTGCCTCTCCACTTGTATATGCTGGATCTTCATAGAATTTATGTTTAGTAAGGTAAGAAGTATCTATATCTTCAATCTCTGCTTGAATAGTCCGGACATGTATTTCCGAATCATTACCTTTAGGTCCCTTTTCTGTAGCAACTGTAATACCTAAAACCTCTTTTTGCTTATTTAATAGTTCCTTTACCTTATTAGCAGGTAACGAACTAAGAAATTCTGTAAGTAGTTGCTCTTCCTGTATTTGCATATAAGCCGAATATGCATGTGAGTCACTCCAACCCTTTAGTCTAGGGTACTCTTTTATTATTTCTTTTACTAATTTACGTAGTTTATCTTCAGTCATCTTTACATTGTTTATTTTTGTCCAAAAAATGACGTTCTATCCTCATCTCTGTAGAGTTTAGATCTACCGGAACGCAATAGGTATTTTACCATTTCTCCATATGAAATATGAATACTGTGGTATGTCCACGCTGTTTTTATCCACTTTGAACCAGACCATTTTAACATGTGGTAAGTTATTCCCATTTCTGCAAAATGAAACCCGTATTCAATAATGACTCCTTTACTCACCACTAAGTACTTGTACCCTAGAAACTGTTTTACTTTATGTAGTAATGTTAAACTATTCTTCATATATTCCTGAATTTTTCTTATTCTCAAAACACTCTACTTTTGTAACTTTAATTCTTCCACCTTCTGTATTTGAAAATACTTCATTAAACTTATCAAAGACAAGCTTAGCAGTGCTCTCAGCACCCATTCTCTCCATTACTTTTAGTTTTAGTAGTCCCAGTTCCTCCATCCACTTAAATGATTCAAGTTGTGGATCGTCCTGTTCAATTAGTGTTGTATGATCAAACATATCGTTCAACCAGTCTTTTAGTCCGTTTCTTGAGAATAGTCCAAAATCTACAATCCAGCTCATCTCGTCTAATTGTTCCTCTTCAATTCCTTCCTTAGCTGCAAACCATACTTTGAACTCAAATGAATACCCGTGTAATAACTGGCAGTGCGAGTGGACTGCTTTGTGTTGTCTGATTGCAACTGAAAAGTTGTCAAACACCTTTGTTGATTTATATGTTCCCATAATTTTATTTATTTATTAATCTGTTATACGTGTTATACGGTTATACGTGTAACTACGGTGTCCCAATAGTTCCCAACGTAGGTAGCTGTCTCCAAATAAATTTAAGTGGTTCCTAGAAAGTCTATCTGCTGATAGTAAATGTGCTGCTGTTTCACAAGAATTGTAAATCTCCACAATCCAGTTGTACGTATCGTACATATTGTTTGATTTTGCTGCCATACTATAATTTACTAAAGGTTATGTATCGTGCTGCTTCTACTGCTTCTAGAAACTTCTTAGTTGCTCTTGCTTGGGAAGGTGTTCTGCCCTTGGCTGTTACTATCTTTGTTCTTCCTTTTAGGGAAATTAGTTCTTCTCCCCAATAAATGTAGTATCCGTCCCAATCCTTTACTAAGGTAACTTCGGTGCCATTTACTTCAACTTTCTCTAATGTTCTCATCTACGGTGTTATTTTTTCTAGTAGTAAATCTAATAGTTCTGTTTCGTTCTTAAACAACCTCTCTTCAAGAGCTTGACGATTTACTTCAATATGATCGTGAATTTTTGAAATAATTAAATCATATGCTTTTGGATGTATTGATTTTGCAAAAGAAAATCTTGTATTTGTAAGCTGTATTCCCGAATCTTTAAGTAGTACGTAGATGTGTTGTTGTTCGTTTACTAAGAAGTACTTGTTTGTAAGTGGAGTCATCCTTAGTGACGTTTTCGGAAGCTCCAACAATTTTGATACTATGTCAATAAACTGCTGCTCCTGTTGTGTTGGTATGTACTTAAACCACGTACTCAATAATTTACTAAACATAGTTTTTAATATTTATTTATATAGTTAAAGATAATAAAAAAGATTTGATCTACCAACTTTCTCTAGGTATATCTTACGGAAATTTTACTTCATTTGTATCTTTATCCCAACTAAATGTTATTGGTTTATTTACATATTCGTACTTTTCATCTAATACTGATGAATTAATGAAATGTGTACTGTTTACAAACCTATATCCATAACCTCCATGTATGTGTCCAAAGACGTGAATTTTTGGTTGAACCAGTTCTACCCTTTTACGTAGTAGTTCGCAACCCAGGTCCGGTAGATTCCATGGAGCTCCACTTGTATCCAATATACCTTGAGGAGGTCCGTGAGTAATAAGGATATCTAGACCTTCAGGAATTGCTTCCCACTTATTTTTTAATTCAATTCCTCCTTTTGGTAGGTTAAATGCCCAATTATGAAATTCAGGAGTATAAGGTGTTCCGTATATGTGAATATTTTCTTCAGGAGAATCTCCATTATGTCCATCAAAATATAGGGTTAACTTTTCATCCTGTAAATAATCTATATTACTATATGAAGATAGTATCTCTTGTATTTTTTCAGGTTGATTTTCAAAATATCTATCGTGATTACCTGTTATAAATATTTTGGTTTCATATTGTTTTAAAGAATTAAACCAGTAAAAGAAATTCTCTACTTCATACACACTATATCCACTATTCATCAAATCCCCTGAAAATATTAAAATCTCGCCTCCAGGTAAGTCTGACGGTTTTATTAGTCCGTGTTTTGAATGTGTATCACTAAATACTGTTATTTTCATGAGGTTAAATAAATTATTAGAACCATAGTAGTAATTAAGGTACCCTATTTTCTTTCACTACACTTTTTAACACTCTATTTAGTACAGTAGTATCGGTATCTGAATACGGGTCACGTAATAAGTACTTCAATTCTTCTGGGTTTTCTTTATCTGCAAATTCAGTTATTCCTAAATTATACAGTGCTTGTGTAAATCTTACACTAGGGTTCTTTTCTAATAATTCTACAAGTATTTCTAATATCTTCTTGGTTTCTTCTTTCATATTACTTATTTTTTAAGTAGATTTCTTCTAATTCTTCTGGCATCATTCCGTATAGTGAACTAACGCCATCAGCATCCCCTTCTCCGAAATAATCTTTAATCATTTCTCTACGTTTTTCCTCTGATAATGCTAACCACCAGATACGTGATTCCCTACTGTAGTAGTGTTCATAGGGGTCTTCAATATCTTTAGGTGATATGGAATATATAGTAAATACAGTAATGTATACAAATACTATCGTAAGTAATAAAATTAGTCCCATAATTATTTATTTTTAAATGTGTAAATGTAAATTGTGTCTACCTTTTTTCCTGAACTTTCTAATCTATAGTCAGGCTTAATTATTGATTTACTTTCAATTGTTGACGAGGATAGGT
>Ga0209702_10003445_pt1 | contig 24935 bp, 15 predicted proteins | sample FRY01_FD_187210 | JGI IMG/M metagenome (GOLD analysis project Ga0209702, IMG submission 187210) | Freshwater microbial communities from Lake Fryxell liftoff mats and glacier meltwater in Antarctica - FRY-01 (SPAdes) (version 2) | ecosystem: Environmental > Aquatic > Freshwater > Ice > Glacier... | reverse complement strand
GGATCGATTAGAGTTATTACAATACCATCTAATTGTTTTGCTTTCCCGTTATCTCTTGTATATTTTACATCTGGTGGTACATTATCAATACCCGCAGCCGGGTTTAGTTATAAAGATACCGATAGCAACCCAGGAAAATTTTTCCAAAAATTCGAAAAAATTGAGAATTTCAAGAAAATCTAGAACCCAAAAAAAAATGATCGTGAGGGGTAACCCAGGAAAATTTTTCCAAAAATTCGAAAAAATTGAGAATTTCAAGAAAATCTAGAACCCAAAAAAAAAATGATCGTGAGGGGTAACCCAGGAAAATTTTTCAAAAAATTCGAAAAAATTGAGAATTTCAAGAAAATCTAGAACCCAAAAAAAAAATGATCGTGAGGGGTAACCCAGGAAAATTTTTCCAAAAATTCGAAAAAATTGAGAATTTCAAGAAAATCTAGAACCCAAAAAAAATGATCGTGAGGGGTAACCCAGGAAAATTTTTCCAAAAATTGAGAATTTCAAGAAAATCTCAATTTTTTCGAATTTCAAGAAAATCTAGATCCTATCCTAGTATACCAGATTTCATTTTACCAAAAATGAAACCTTTTAAGCTAATCTTTATATAAAATATATGTCGGAGTCGATTTTAGAAGAAAATATAATGGAGGAAGAAAAAGTAGAGGAAAAAGAGGTAGAGGTGAAGAAAATTCGTACCAAAAGAGATACTTCCGATTACCGAAATTATAGTGATAAAGTTCAAGCATATGAAATTAGCGACACCTGGATCGGTAGTGATAAAACTAAGAAATTTGAAACATATGTTTTACCTCTCTTTGGAAAAGAAGGAAAAGAAGGAAAAGAAGAAAAAGATAAAGAAATTCTCAAGGAAGATCGAAAATTCGTTCTGAAAAATATAACTGTTCCAGAAGGTGTAGTTAGAATTTTTTTAGAAATAGTTTCTAATGCAGTTGATAATGTAATTGCTTCCTTACAAGCAGGAGTTGATCCTGGGAAGATTGAGATTACTTGTAATGAAAAAACTGTCACCGTCAAAAATTATGGTCTTCATATTCCAGTCAAGAAAATGGGAGTAAAAACAACCGGCGGAAAAACAGTTATGGTACCTTATGATGAAAAATGTAAAGGAGATCCAATTTATCCACCCGAATTTATATTTGGCCAGTTTCGGACTTCGTCAAACTATGATAAAACAGTGGTTAGATATGGTTGTGGAAGAAATGGGGTAGGTGCTAAAATTACCAATCTTTATTCACACCGTTTTAAGGTAATAATCGATGATCCTGACACTCAAATGAGATTTATTGGAGTTTGGAAAGATAATATGTTCAAGGATTCTCCAGAATCTAAACCCGATATTAAAGTAACGGAGAAACAAATTAAAAAGGGATCAGTGACAATCGAATGGGATCTGGATTTTGAACGTTTTAAGATGAAAGAATACAGCCAGGTTATTATCGAATATTTCTCTAGGATCGCGGTAGATTTTTCGTTTGCTTGTAAAACTCCAATTGTATTTAATAAAGTTACTCTTAACTATCGAGATATCCACGATTATGCTAGTCTCTATTTCACTCAAGATGAGATAAAAAATAGTATTGTTCAGTATACTTGGGGGTTTCAGAAACCATCTCGAAAAGATTCAAAACTAACTAGAATTAATGAACCTTCGACCAAGAAGATGGATAAAAGTGTATCCAATCCAAAATCCCCCAAAGATATTCCAGATTTGGAAATAATGATTTTGGATACTCCAGACAACGCTAGAATCATCTCCTGTGTTAATGGTCTTGTTACCAGAAATGGAGGTAATCATGTCGAAGGAGTTCAAAAACCTATTGTCGAATATCTTAGAAAAATTGTTAATGGTGATAAGAGAGATAAGGGAGGAATTTTATCAGTATCAGCTAAAGATATCAAACCCCATCTTTCTATGATTGTTAATGCTAGGATTCCAGATCCTGGATATGATTCTCAAAGTAAAACTAAACTAGAATCTCCCGATATCTATATTGAGTTGGAAGAAGTTCTTCTTAGAAAGACTAAAGATTGGGATGTAATCAACCGTTTATATGCTGAATTAGAAGCAAAAGGATTTAAAAATGCCAAGGGTACCGATGGGAAGAAACAGAAAACTGTTAAGATGAAAGGCGAAGATGCTAATTTTGCTGGAGATTCTAAATCTCTAGAGTGTGTTTTATATCTTACTGAGGGAGATTCGGCCGCAGGTTATCCTCAAGAACGTGTGTCATTACTCAAAGGAGGTCGAGATTACAATGGTTATATGCCTCTTAAAGGTAAAATTTTAAATGTGACTAAGGCTAAACTAATGCAATATATTGAAAATAATGTGATCAGTTCTATCAAGACAGCTATGGGATTCCAAGAAGGAGTTGACTATACTATCGAAGAGAATCTGAAGGGACTTCGTTATGGATATATAATTATTGTGGCAGATGCTGATGTGGACGGAATGCATATCGTAGCACTTATTCTGAATTTACTTCGTGAAAAATTTCCTGGAATGCTTAAAGCAAATCGAGTAAGTTATCTTAGAACTCCAGTTATCAAGGCTTATCAAGGTAAAAAGATTGTAAAAAGATTTTTCTTGGAATCTGCTTTTGAACGTTGGAAAAAAGAAAATCCAGCTGATGCTAAGAAATTTAGAATCAGATATCTCAAGGGTCTTGGTACTTCGAGTCCAAAGGATGTAAAAGATGATATTGATTATGCACCAACAGTAATTTGTTTTTACGATAATCAAGCCAAGGATGATTTCAATGTAGCCTTTGCCAAGGATTATGAGGATGATCGAAAAGAATGGATTGAGAAATGGAGAGATGTTACTCAAGTTGATGATGTTTTATCTGTTAATCTTTCAGATATTAAGGATGTTGAAGGTTTCTATCAAGGTCAAAATATTTCTCAATTTATTAATCGAGAGTTGGTTGGATATTCTGTTTCAACTCTTTATCGAGCCATTCCGTCAGAATATGATTTTCTTAAAGAATCCCAAAGAAAAGGTCTTTATGGAATGTTGTTATTGTTCAGTTATAAGAGAAGTAATAAGGATAAACCGATGAAAATCGACACTATTGCTAATGATGCGGCAGCGAAATTACATTATCATCATGGGTCTAAAAACTTGAGCGATACTATTATTAAGATGACTCAAGATTTCACTGGATCTAATAATATGGGGTTCTTTACACAAGATGGAATGTTTGGAACTAGAGCAGACGGAGGTCAACAAGCTGCGGCTGCTCGTTATTCTGAAGTCCGTTTAAATTGGTGGATACCATATGTATTTCATAAGGAATCTGTTGAGTTGGTTAATAAAAGAAATATCGACGGTGAAATAGGAGAGCCCGAATGGCTTCCTTCTGTTATTCCAATGGGGGTTGTGAATGGAATTAACGGAATTGCCACTGGTTATTCTACTTATATGCCATGTCATAATCCTTTGGATGTATTAATGTGGTGTAAAAATAAGTGCCTTGGAATTAAATCAGATGAAATTTTTCCTTGGTTTAATGGATTTAAAGGAGAGATTATCTTTGAAGATGGAGTTGTCGACGGTAAAACAACAAAGAATATTGAAGATGAAATGCTTCCAGCAGATTTCAATAAAGATGATCCATTTGATAAAGAAAATATTAATAAAGATACTATCGATGAAGAAAATATTACAGCTGCAAAACATGCCGCTAAAAGTAAGAAAAGAATTAGAACAGTTGGAAAATTTTGTCGTGTTGGATATAACAAAAAGAACGAACAAATTATTAGAATCAGCGAACTTCCGATCAGATCTTGGACTATTCCTTATAAGAAATGGATCGAGAGTTTGATCATGGAAAAATCAAAAGATCGTCTGGTTACATATATTCGGGATCGGTCTAAACCAAATACGGTCGATATTGAGATTCATTGGAAAGGAACAATTTCCGAACCTAATATTCAAAATTTGAAACTTCAAAGAAGCTTTGGTCTTTCTAATATTACTCTGATTGATCATAATGGATTTCCAAAGAAATACAAGAATGTTACACAAGTTTTAAATACTTATCATGAACATATGATTGAACATTATAATGATCTTAAAAATCATAGAATTAAGATTGAACAGGATAGGATTCAAAAAGCTTCATATAAGGCTCGTTATATTCAAGCTCGTTTGGATGGAACTATTGAAGTGGTTAAGGTGGATGAGGAAAAAATTCGTGAAGAATTGAAGAAAATTGATGTTCCTTTTAGTATTTATGAGGAGGCTAGAGAACGAGATTTGTCAAAACAATCTCTGGCAAAATGGAAAAAGGAACGTGAAGAAGCTGAAGTTAAGTTGGAATCTGCCAAAGCTGAAACAGCTGAAAGTATCTGGTTAGAGAAATTGGATAAATTGGAGAAGGAATTGAGGCGGAGGTGGGATGAAAAAACGGGGGCGTTTAATATGGAAGAATAAGTGAGGATGTTTTACATCCTCGATTATCTTACTTGGAAGAATAAGTGAGGATGTAAAACATCCTCGATTATCTTACTTGGAAGAATAAAATTATTTTCTTTTTTCTCAAAACATAAGTTTGAGAAATATAATTTTTAGAGAATTGGAAAACTCGGTGGAGGATTTCCAAATCCTAATTCTCGTGTATCTTCCGAGATAACTGTTTTATGTGTATCATCATATACTCTATTTTTACTCCGATCAATCATTGGAATTAATGGAAGTGTCAAAAATAAAATTCGACAACAACTTCGCTCAATTCCCATTTCTCGAAGAACATCAACTGGTTTTTGTTTGGATCTAACCTTATCATAAAATTCTCTAAATCTTCTGGAAATTCGTGTATGATCTCCATTTTCATCTACACAAGCACATATCTCTTGTGGACAATTATAAAATTTAATAAAATCAGAATCAGACATCTTTTTAATTTAGAAAAATATTTAGACATTCAATTTAGGTTTTGAATTAAAAGAATAAATATGTCATATATTCCATTAGATGCTATTTTCAAAAGAAAGAAATTGGAAGAAGAACAGGAGAGATTAATACGTTTTCCAGATAAACGTCGTTTTAGATCTAAGATTAGCATAGAGGAATCATTAGAAAAAAGTATTATTTCTGAAATGTCAAGTTATGGAATTCCTTCAAATGATATTCCAAGAATATTAAGAGAATATAGAAAAGTTCCACAATATCAAAATCTTAATGTTAGTTTATTTTTAGAAACATATAATTATTATGTAGATCGAGATTCTGATTTTTCTATAATAGCTGAAAATTTCGATTCTGATTTCGAACAAGTAGTAACTGATATTTATATGAAAGGATTATTTGGAGGTAAAAAGTTTAGTCCTGTGGAAAAATATAAATTTAGACAAGATTTTATTATTTACATGTATCTAATTTACAAGAGTCAATCAGATAATACAGAATATTCAACCGAAAGTATGGAAAATATGGAAGATATATTAGACGATTTTACCGACGATTATTTTGAACCGGTGGGGGAATAAAATTTTCCACGCCTGTCGCAACTATTATTTTCTTTTGACTTTTAATCATTAACATTAAACACATAAAAATAACAATTACAACAACTCCTAATAATAAAGAATAAGTGTCATATGAAATTTTACTACTAAAAGTGATATCTTTTGTACCTATTCCTCTGTTAGTTTCGCCCATTCCAGTAGCGGCTGGATTTAATTTATTACATTCTAATGTTTGAACACCACCTGTTTCTATATTAACAATATAACAAACACTATTTGGACAATATCTTTCAAATACTATTCCTACATCCATTCCTACTTGTCCATCTCCACCAGAAGGATCATCGGCGCTAATTTTTGATAACACCGATGAAAAAGTACTATCTACAATACATCTACACGGCTGGTCTCCTTTTTTAATATTTTGACAAGCAGTACAAATTTGATTAAAATTATATTGACGGTCAGTAGATCCTTCTACATTCAAAGCTATGTCTGAAAGAACACAAATAGCACTGTTACATTCTAATTCTTGTAATCCATATTTAGAAACTAATTTAATAGCCTTTCCATTAACACATAAAGAATCACATTCCTTGGGGAAATTAGATTCTACTTCCAATGCCACTGGATCATCTGGAGAAAAACATCCACACCAACCAAGTACATCTGGATTAAGAGAAATAAATTTTCTCTGGTTGTTAATAGAGTTATACTGATTTAAAATAGTTAATTTACACATGCTACTAATAATAGCATTTCCAATTCCTCTGGTTTGAAAACTTTGAAAAAAAATATATAAATTATTGGTTTGAGGATAATATCCAACCCCAGAAGGACTAGTTATTCTGGGAAGAACACTAACATTGTTTTTCTGAAAAGAAAAGTAATACTGGATAATATAAGAAGCCATTTCCTCGGCAGCAGTCCATCGATCAATATAAGCATCCCCCGCATCATTCAAAAAATAAGCCGAGAAAACACCAGAATTTTGAGACGCATCTTCCCCACTTGCCCAAATATTATAAAAAGTGGTAATATCAGTGGTTAATGGAGTTTTAGTTGAATCTAACACTCCTAATAAATTATTTAAAAAGAGTTGTGCTTCTTGTCCTAAATTAGATATTAAAACAGTATAGAATTTAAAATTAAGTAAGTTTCCTCCATGTGTTTGGAATAATTCAATAAATTCATCTCTGTCAAATATTAATGGAACTTGAATAGACATTTTATTTTATCAAGAGAGATTAGATTTAATTTTATCAAGAGAGATTAGATTTAATTTTGGTAGAAATCGAAAATTGAATTAAAATCTAGTTGCCTGCAAAATGAGTACTGCCTGCGGTTCGATTAGTCGAAATCCTTCAGTTTACTGGGAACTTCCAGAAATATTGAGGGTTAACCCAGCAGTTTTCAATGATTCTTCGATTTATAATCTTCTTCCACAAGAGTTGAAGGTTAACCCAGAGATGACGAGGATATCAAAATGACTTATGATATTCTTTCCAAGAAATAAATATACATTATATATTTCCAAAATTGAATATTAAATAAAATATATTTAATATAAACCATGGTTGAATCATCTGAAGACATTATTCGAGGAGAAATCTGGAAAAATCCATCATATTATGATACCCTTTCCGAAGAATTGAGGAACAATCCAGAGATTGCTCGTGAAGTAGTTTGGAAAGATACATCGAAATACGATAGTCTTCCAGAAAACATGAGAAATAATCCAGTTGTTGCTCGTGAAATGGTTTGGAACAACCCATCAAACTATTATAGGCTTTCTGAAATGATGAGGAACAATATAGCTATTGTCTGTGAAACAGTTTGTAGGGATCCGTTGATTTATAGACGACTTCCAGATGAACTAAAGGAGAATCCAGACATTGCATTGGTTGTACTTTGGAGAGATCCATCTATTTACGAATTTTTTTCGGAAGAACTGAAGGAGAACCCAAAGATTTCTTGCGAGGTTTAAAAAAGTTTATATTTATATAATATATTATATAAAAAAAATTTCACTTTATCTTAGATGCTCCGCACATCTTAGACAAATCAATATCAAAATCCTGTAACAAAACAAGATGGCACTTGGCTGACACTTGGCTGCCATTTCATTTTGATCATCGATTCTACATTTCAATTTCCCACTAGTTGTCTGTGTACTGGTAAATAAAACGGTTTCCTTCGAGAAAATTGCCATCAATCGAATCTTCTTCCGACAGATCTCAGGTATTCCCTCGGATTGAAGGTAATCTCGAAACTCTTCCAGAGCATAAAACTGTTTGTGTTTCGATGCGAGGATCGAATCTGACTTGTTTTATTACAGGATTTTGATATTATTTATGGTAAATTTTATGTTATTTTTCAATTTTAACCAACGTTAAAACGATCCCAATGTCACCTTCTTCCAAGCACTCCCATCTCCAACTGCTAAAGCAGCATCACCCCCGCCATCATCTACTACAAAAACAACTCTCCCAGCATCGAAAGTACCATCAATAGCCCCTACATTAGCGTATGTGTCAAACCGTACATTTTGACTATATAAATTTTGCCAATGAAAGGTAGCTGATCCAAGATCATAATTACTATCCGCAGTAGGAATAATATCAGTTCCAGTATCTAAAATTATTTGAGATCCTGAGATGGTTAATCCAGATCCTGCGAAACTTGAAATAAAAGCAGAAACACCAATTTGTTCATCCAAAGGAGTTGAAACAGAAGGATTATTAACAGCCATCACAAAATCAGTAATATTAAAACTTGAAACTCCTGGTAAAGAAGAAATATCTGTGGATAAAATATTTCCAACTGTCTGAATCCCACCCGTTCCACCACTATGTTCTAACAGAATATCTGACATAGTTGTATATAAAGTTGTACTAGTTCCACTACTATTATCTAAAAACATAATATTATCTCCTGCTACATAAGTATCAGAAGCAACATAAGTATCTGAAACATAATTCCAAGAAGGAACACTGATTCCAGTAGAAACTAACACTTTATTTGCAACATTATAGGGAATAACTTCCCAACTATCACCATCATAATAAACTAAATCTCCTTGATTTACTGGAGGAGTTACACTAACTCCGTTATTTAATTGTTCTTGAATTGTCATTCCAGTATTGATCCCGTTTAAAGTTCCAAATTCATATCGATCTATGGTGACTGTGGTTGAGTTAAACGTGGCAATAATAACGTCCGGATCGATACTTCCTGTGCCAAAAGTAGTAATTCCATTTCCATTCATCTCGATTACTCCCGACATTTCTCGAAAAGTAAATTCACTGGTTCCATCCCAAATCATAATAACACCGGGATCAGTATCGGTCATAATATTTTCTACATTACTAGCGTCTTGGATTTCAAATGGAAGATGATCCATCCATTCTCCTCCACTTTCCCGAAACCAAAATTCACCGTCATATCCAATCCCATATCCGTCATTTCCTGTTTGTTGACCGAAATTAATATATCCAGTTCGGGCTCCAAAACTTACCTGTCCGGTTTCGTTAGCTCCTTGATCTACTGAACCGGTCATTCCTACATTCCAATCCAAAAAATCTTGGCCTCCCGATTGAGAATCGGCGGTTACTTCAAATAATTCACCGCCAGCTCCGGTAGTCACGGTAGCATTAAACGCTCCTAAATTTGTATTAATAACTACATCTCCTGGGGTATACCCAGATCCGCTGGTTCCAATGGTTAAATCGGTTGAATCCAGATAATACGGTCTGATTAGAATATCGGTTCCTTCCATTTGACCGATAAATTGAGGGTCTAAATAGGTCATAATGTCGGAGTTATAAGATAACCCCAGATTAATTCTGGCGTCATAAGCTGAAGAAGCCGAAGTTCCGCCTGATTCAATTGGGAGTAATCCCGATATTCCATAATCTTGAGCAATATCAAAATTTATTTCGTATCTCTGATCGTTCAAATAAAAAGTATTAGTTGACGAATCAAATTCTACTGGTGAAACGGTCGAAATACCGGATGATTGGAGATATGGATCGATGAAATTACTGAAATCTGATAATTCGATATCTCCAATTCTGATTCTTCGTTGATTATCATCTTCATCAACAAAAATCAGGGTACTTTCAGCAGTACTATTAGCGGTTATGTATACTTCTGATAAATCGAGATCGGTTCTCAAAGTAGCTCCATCATCGGTATAAGATGTTATATGAGTAATACCAACTCCTCCGATTATATTGGGGCCATATACTAATTGATTCCTGACTAAAACTATTTCATCAGCATCTCCGTTAACTTTCATGATATAATGAGGATTGCCACTTAATGATTCGACGTTACCGAGATTATCCCATACAATCGGTGAAGCTCCGCTTCCTGTGAAAGTGCTTGGTCTCCACATCGATGTTCCGTCGTCCCACGTAAGAACTTCATTATCAAGAGGTGTTTCGCTGGAAACGTCATTCAGCATACTCAATCCAGCATCGAGAAAAATTTCTCCTACAGTAGTAATTTCTTCTAAAGAATTAGATATAGATAATCCATCTCCAACTGTGAGACTATATACAGACCCAGTAGGTAAATTTGTTGTTATTTGCTGGTTAACATAGGTTTGAGAAGCCAATGTTGTTTTTCTCAATCCTGTTGTAAACATTTTAGTATTAAATGTTTTAATAATTTGTTTAAATAGGATGAAGAAATTGAATCTTTAAAGGTTCAATTTTAGATAAAATGGCAATATGCAGTCATCTGTTATGTCAAAAAAGAGCTTCATTTGGTTATAATAGAGATGATAAAAAATTATATTGCAAAATTCATGCCCTTGAAGATATGATCGATGTTAAACATATTAAATGTCAACATGAGGGATGCCAAACACGACCTAATTTTAATCACCCAGGAGAGATCAAGGGTATTTATTGTAAAATCCATGCCTCTGAAGATATGATTGATGTTAAACATAAAAGATGTCAACACGAGGGATGCCAAACAATACCTAATTTTAATCATCCAGGAGAGATCAAGGGTATTTTCTGCAAAATTCATGCCCTTGAAGATATGATCAATGTTAAACATAAAAGATGTCAACACGAGGGATGCCAAACAATACCTAATTTTAATCATCCAGGAGAGATCAAGGGTATTTATTGTAAAATCCATGCCCTTGAAGATATGATCAATGTTAAAGATAAAAGATGTCAACACGAGGGATGCCAAACACGACCTAGTTTTAATCATCCAGGAGAGATCAAGGGTATTTTCTGCAAAATTCATGCCCTTGAAGATATGATCAATGTTAAAAATATTAAATGTCAACATGAGGGATGTCAAACAATACCTAGTTTTAATCATCCAGGAGAGATCAAGGGTATTTATTGTAAAATCCATGCCCTTGAAGATATGATCGATGTTAAAAATATTAAATGTCAACATGAGGGATGCCAAACACGACCTAGTTTTAATCATCCAGGAGAGATCAAGGGTATTTATTGTAAAATCCATGCCTCTGAAGATATGATCGATGTTAAAAATATTAAATGTCAACATGAGGGATGCCAAACAATACCTAATTTTAATCACCCAGGAGAGATCAAGGGTATTTATTGTAAAATCCATGCCTCTGAAGATATGATCGATGTTAAAAATATTAAATGTCAACATGAGGGATGCCAAACACAGCCTAATTTTAATCACCCAGGAGAGATCAAGGGTATTTATTGTAAAATCCATGCCCTTGAAGATATGATCAATGTTAAACGTAAAAGATGTCAACATAAGGGATGCCAAACAATGCCTACTTTTAATTATCCAGGAGAGATCAAGGGTATTTTCTGCAAAATTCATGCCCTTGAAGATATGATCAATGTTAAACGTAAAAGATGTCAATATGAGGGATGCCAAACAATACCTAATTTTAATCATCCAGGAGAAAGAACTATGTTATTCTGTGCTAAACACAAGAAGAAAGGAATGGTAGATATTACAAAAAATAAATGTACCCAACAAGGATGTAAAAATATTTCTCTGTACGGGTACCCAGGAAAAAGAAAAGAGACATGTGAAAAACATAAAAAAGATGAGATGGTTAATCTGGATTTAGAAAATAAATGTACATTTGGAGATTGTGAAAAAGAGTTTGATTTTGAAGTAGATGGAAAACGATTATGTATGGAACATGCTCCCCGGAAATATGAAGTTTCATTAAAACGATTATGTAGATGGTGTGATCTAGAAGAAGAATCTAAATTTGTATGTAAAGAATGTGTACTTAAAAGTCATAAAAAAGAATGGTCAATTGTTTCTCAGTTTAGAAAAGAAATAAGAACTCCTTTTACATATGATTCTTCATCGATGTTAGGAAATTGTTCTAAACGACGCCCAGATATTTTCTTCGATCTTCCAAAACATTGTGTCATTGTAGAAGTAGATGAAAATCAACATAAATCATATAAAGATATATGTGAATGTGCTAGAATTAGTGAAATTGTTGGAGGAATCTGTGGAAAAAGTATCATATTAATCAGATATAATACAGACGTGGTTAAGAATAAAGGTAAAAAACTTGAATTTAGGATGAAATATAGAGTCAATTACTTGATAAAAATTGTTAAAAAAGAATTAACTAAGGAATACGACTCTTTTATTGTGAAGATGATTCAGCTCTTTTATGATGATGATTATGATAAATATGAGAAAAAGAAAATAGAAGATATTACTAAATATGTTTCAGTTTGAATATTATTAAATATATATATTAAATTCGGGTGTATTTATCATAATTTTTCTGATTAAAGAATCATTTTCGGTTTAATTTATATATTGTATATAAATTTTACACAGCCAACAACGGCTTCCTTTCATCGCTCATCTCGAGTTGAGCGACAACGATAGTCAGACGAAGCAAAGACAGAGCCATGCAAATGATACCTACCATCATTGCCGTCCCCCCCCTCATTGATCATCATTCCAGTGATAATAGCTGAAGTAGCTATCACTATCAATAGTATGTTAAGGATTGTGAAAACATTCAAAGACATGTTGTTGCTGTTGTATTATTTAATAAAATAAATGTTAAAAATTCAATTTTGACCATAATTGAAAATAGTTTATAATAAAAATATTTTATAATTATAATAAAAATAGATGGAAGATATCATTAAATATATAGAAGATTCAGATAAAGAAAATATAGAAATGGGTATTAAATTATTAAATGGGAGTGGTAAAACTCCAAAAAATTTAATCAAACTTCTAAATCTTGATATAATTAAATTTCATCAAAATTATTATGAAAAATTATCAGAAGAAAAAAAAAGAGTGATCAGATCTTATCAAACATCTTATTTTCCGATAAAAAATGAATTCAATCTTATGTATCTCAAATATGATCAAAAGCAAGAATTATCAAAATTATTAAATAATTTTGATAATTCCAAAGTTAAGAAATTTGTTATAGATATGAAAAAAGAATTTAACAAAGATAGAAAATTATTAAAAAATATAATTAAGAACGCGCCTAAATTTGAACATTCTTTTTATTTATTTAGAGGAGTTCGTCATAACAACAATTATAAAAAGTTGAAGAAATATAAAGTTGGTGATATTTATCAAATGAAAGATTTTGAAAGTTTTAGTTTAAACCCACTTGTTTCAATTCAATTTTTAGGTGATGATTTTTGTTGTTTATTACGCTTAAAAATTGGTAACCCTGAAATAATAAATGGATTATGTTTACATGAAATTGGGAAAAGTTATAATCATGAAGCAGAAGTTTTGTTAATAAAACAAAAATTAGTTGTATCGAAAATTTGGAAATTAGAACATCCAACCGATTATGATTATTTTAACATTAAAGTTATTGATTTGGAGATAGTATAAGTTTATTTAGCTAATTTCATATTCTCCTTTTTAAATAAAAGATAAGCATATTTAATCTAGAACTATTTCAATCCTGGATACAATCGAATTATTTGTCGAAGTATATTGCAAGATTATATTAGTTATACTCTTACCTCCACTATTAAATTGAATAGTTGATTCCAAATAATTTCCACCTCGGTTAACTACACTTCCTAAAACATTTGTATCTTGATCAACTACTCTAAAATTAACTCCAGTACTATTACTCAGAAAAACTTTATATTCGCCTCTATATTTTCCTGAATCAGTATAAAAATTATATAAAGTAGTCCAACTAGTAGTTACTTGAAGTTGAGTACTCTCTTCTCCTAAGAAAAGGAGTTCTGTTTCTGGTTCCTTCTTAACTAATTCATACACACTGACCCCAAACATAGCTGAAAACGAAGCAAAGAATAAGAATAAAATTATACCCAAAATAACCATATCTTTACTACCTTTATTCAAATTATGATGCGATGGAATAACAGGTTTTGTTTCGGTGTCCATATTTTTATGAACAAAATATATAAGGTAGAAATTGATTTTATATGGATATAACAGAGTTGAGATATGACACTCCTGATCGAGCAGAGTTGAGATATGACACTCCTGATCGAGAAGGAGATTTGAAACTATGGAAATTCGATCAAAATTTTCAGGATCTCATCAAATGACCCAAGAGTATAGAGCTGGTTTTCAGATTTATTACTGTACATATAACAATAGTTAGATATCATGAAATCAATGAAGTATATTGTCCTTGTCCAGAAAAGGGAAATTTTGTTATAGAGATAACGAGAGGAAAACAAATTTCTAAATTGGTTAAAGGATATCGAGATCGATTTTTCGACAAAATAGTTTATTGTTCAAACAAGATTTTGGTTTAATTACAATTGGAAGTCAGAAAAAGATCAGAGAGATTTGTATGATCTTACATCTAAAAGAAAAGGAGTTCCTCTACCCAAAAAGATGGTATTTCATATCTGTTCTTTCTTTCTTGTTTTGATGAAATAGGGCAGAAATTGATTTTTAATATAAATTTTATCAAAAATAATTAAACCATGGATACATTGGAATTGAGATACGATAACCCAAAAGGTTTAGGTCATTTGAAATTTTGGGAATTTGATGAGAATGGATTACCAAAATTTTCAGGAGTTCATAGAATAATAATTAACAATTATATGTTAGTATTTCAGATTTTCCGTTCAATACATGGTGAATGGATTTTGAGATACCCCGAAATTGATACATATTTTCCAATCAATGTTTTCCCTGTTCCTAAAAAATGGGATATCCAGATTCCAATGATTCATCAATATATACCTTGGGATATAAAACCTCCGATGTCTATCTATGAAAAAATTTTTGATTGGTTTTCGGAGAAATATAATTCAATTCAATCCTGGAATTGGGATAGAATTTCTGTTAGACCTAGTAACCATTTGGAGATGTTACAATATTATCCTGATAGACCATGGAGCGAGTCTTTATCTAATATCAATTCAACATGTCTTTTTGGTCTTCAAATTTCATCTTTGACCAGAAATTACCGAGATAATTTTTCTACTTGGAAAACAGTTAATTTTTCCAGAAAAAATTTTGGTTTAATTACAATTGGAAGTCAGAAAAAGATCAGAGAGATTTGTATGATTTTACATCTCGTTTCTAAAAGAAAAGGAGTTCCTCTCCCTGAAGAGATGGTATTTCATATCTGTTCTTTCTTTCTTGTTTTGATTAATTAATTATAGTTATAACTATAATTAAGATGAAATGAGGAAATCGAAAACCAATAAAGATCATTCCCTTAAAAATATAAATGTCTATAGAAATTGAAGCCCATGCCTACGATATAGAAATTGCAGATAATGAAACTTCAGACGGAGAAATTCGTTCTGAGATAAGATTATGGTGTTTAAATAGAAATAGCGATCCGTGTCTTCTTAGAGTGAGGGATTTTCCAGTTTTTTGTAAAGTAGAACTTCCAATTCTCAAAGATAGTTATGGTGATCCAATTTCATGGGACGAGGAGAGATGCGGAGAGATAGTAAATGATATTAATAAGAAGTTAATCGCTAAGGAACTTAAGCCTATTCGAGATTGGGAATATAAGAAGATGAAGAAATTATATTATTATACTCCTCCGAAAAAGAAATATCCTTTTCTAATTTTAATTTTTGATACTATTAATCATATGTATGAAACTTCTAAATTATGTAAGAAATTATATACCCGTAGATACGGCCAATTAGCTCTCATGTTTTATGAGATGAAAATTCCAATCTATAACAAGATGTTTTCACTTCAACAGATGAGTATGACTGATAAATTTATTTGTAAGGGGAAAGAAATAGATTCCAATAATCCAGAAAGAATTTCAAAAGATGGTCCCTCTCCCAATAAATATAATTCAGGGCGTCCGTTCAAAGAATACGAAATTATATGGTCTACCATGAAACCGTCCAAAGATATTTGGTTCTCTTATCCGGTCATTTGTTCGTTTGATATCGAATCTTATTCTAATAATCATCGAACTTTTCCTGAGAAACACAACGACGAAGATGTTATTTTTTCTATTTCAATTACTATTTCTAGGTATATGGATATTGATAACAGGAAAGATTATATTATTATTATTGGGGACACTTTACCTGTATCCGAAATAGATTGCCCAAGTGCTAAAGAAGGAAAATTAATTGTGATTAATGTTCGAAGTGAAGAAGAATTATTTGATAAATTTTATGAAATTATTGATTTGGAAGACCCAGATATATTCACTGGTTATAATATTTATGGTTTCGATTTTGATTATATGAATGTCAGAATTTTAGATTCTGGAAATGAATGGCCTAATCTATCTCGTTTAACTGAAGATGCTGGTGGTAATTTTAAAATTGAACAGTTAAATTGGTCTAGTAGTGGGCGAGGAGCCAATAAGATGTATCTCCCGAAGGGAAGTGGAAGAATTTCATTTGATATGTTTAAATATATTCAGATGGATTATACTTTTTCAGTATATACTTTAGATGCTATGGCTCAAGAATTTTTGAAAGAAAAGAAGGATGATCTTAAATACCATGAAATGTTTGAAATTTATGGCCAGGTTAAAGAGGTTATGAAAAAAGGAGAACCATTCTCAGAAGAACTCTTAAAATTAAATAGTTCGATTGTCAAATATAACGTCCAAGATTCGTTGTTAGTAACAAGACTCTTTGAAAAATTGAGCGTCTGGGTATCAGTAATTGAATTATCTTCAGTTGTTAGAGTTCTCCCAGTTCAATTCTGTACTCGAGGTCAGTTAATGAGATGCATGGCACAAATTTATCATGTTGCATCTTGGAAAGATATCGTACTTTCTACTATTGATGTTCGGTATAATTTTTTCGAAGGTGGATATGTTGCTAAACCTATCATGGGTTATTGGCCACTTGTATTATGTTTTGATTTTAATTCTTTATATCCTTCAATTATTATAGCTTACAACCTTTGTTATTCTACTTGGGTCAAGGATATCGATAAACATATTGAAAAACATGGTATAGATAGTATTCATATTTTTGAGTTTGATCAAGAAGAACCAGCAGATTGGAAACCTCCTAAGAGCGATAAATTTGATTATGCGGGATATGTTAAACCGGAAGATGAAAAGGAAGATGAAAAGGAAGATGAAAAGGAAGAAGAAAAGGAAGATGAAAAGGAAGAAGGTGAAGGGAAGGTGAAGGGAAGAAAAAAGAAAAAGGAAGTAAACCGAGTTAAGAAACATTATAAAATCGCCTTCTGTAAGAAAGAATTTCATAAGGGATTTATCCCGGAGATCGAAGAGAATTTACTTAGTAATCGAAAAAAGGCCAAGGGAGAGTTGAAGAAAGTTGAAGGAGTTGTCAAATCTTTGAATAAATTTCTCTTCTCAGCTATGAGAGAAAATAATCAGTTAACTTTGAAAGATATTAAAGATCCAGATACTATTGATTTTTTGAACAAGGTTGGAATTACTGATCTTAGTACAATTTTGACTGAAAAAAGTAAACAAATTAATAAATATTTTGACGCAAATAATACTGTAATGGTAGGTTTTTTAGATGCTCGTCAAAAGGGTCTCAAGGTTTGTGCTAATTCTTTATATGGTTTTTTTGGAGCTGTAAATAACGAGATTTATTTTGTCCAAGCAAGTAATATAATTACTTTTATGGGAAGATCTTTAATTATTGAATCTGGGCACTTTTTTGAGAAGCATTATGGTGCCGAAGTTGTTTATGGAGATAGTATTCTTCCAGATGAACCTGTTTTCTTTCTGGATCCAGACGGGAATTTCTTAATCGAGGAAATTGGAATAGTCTCTGGTGATAGATGGGTTTCATATGACGGATTTAAATTAGGTCAATCCAATAGATCAAATAAACAACAAACATCTGGAAAAGGATATAAAGTTTGGAGTAAAGGAGAATGGCATCAAGTAAAAAGATTTATTCGTCATAAAACTAATAAGAAAATTTATCGTATTTTTACTGATAAAGGTGTAGTTGATGTTACCGAAGATCATTCTCTTCTTGATTACAAATGGAACACTATAAAACCAGAAGATTGTATAATTGGGACAACTAAATTAGCTCATTCTTATCCGAATTTAGAATACTCGAGTATCGAATTTTCAACAGATTTTGAAGACGAATTTATATGTTCAACTATCTATAACAGTAAAAAGGAACTGGCTAATTATTTATTCACACATCTGAAGAAAGGATATAATTATAGAATTGATGGAGATAAAGACACAATCTATGTAATGTATTTTACAGGAAATGATAAAAAATCTGATATTATCAGAAAGATAGAACTCGTTAATTCAGAATATACTGACTATGTGTATGATATTGAGACTGAAAATGGACATTATCAGGCTGGAATAGGATCAATTAATGTTAAAAACACAGATTCTACTATGGTTCATGTTCCGTCTCTTAATGATGATCCAACCAAAGTTTGGGAACTAGCTCAGAAAATGGAAAATCATATTAATGGTAAAAATGGTTCTCCTAGTATTTTTGTATCTCCCCTTTATTTGGAAGCTGAAAAAATGATGAGAGCTATCTTTATGAAAAAGAAACATTATGTTTATTTTGTCTATGATAGGAAAGGAAATATTGTCTGTATCAACGGAACTGACACTCCTAAATTAGAAAGTAAAGGAATTTTATTAGCTCGAAGAGATAACTGTAAATGGTCTCGATTTATTTATAAAGATATTGTGATGAGTGTTTTTAATAACGCTACACCAGATGATATTTTTAAGAAAATTATTAATGTGATCTTAGAAGTAGTGGAAGTTGATTATAAAACTATTGTGGAAAAATTCTCAATAGTTAAGAGAATGGGTACTGATTATAAGAGTAAAACAACTTCTATGTTTATTTTTAGCGAGGAAATGAAAATTATTAAAAGACCTGTTCAGCCAGGAGATCGTGTTTGTTATGTGGTTGTAAAGGATCATAAAAATAGAAAAAGAGTAGGAGAAAAGATGAGAGGGATTGATTTATTTTACGAATGCTGGGATGCATCTGGTTTAAAATATGGGGATGTAATACCAGACGATTTTGAACCTGAAGAAGGAATGTATCCTCCTGAAGAATTAGATTCTATCTATTATATTAGTAATGTATTAATGAAACCAATTGATAGGTTATTTAATTGTGTATTTAATCGAATTATTGAACCATATACTAAAGTAGGATATAAACCTCATAAAAATAAGAGATTAGGAAAAGCATTTGCTGATACTCCTGTTCAAATGATAGTTCAGATGATCAAGGATAATAAAAAATGTATTGATAAGAAAGGGTTTAAATGTATGGCGAAACCAATTAAAGGATTAATTCCATGGTTTGAAAAAATTGAACAAGAATAATTTTCCTAAAATATGTTATGTGTACTTTCAAAAAACATGGAGGTTTTCGACCTCTTTCGAGGTTTTTCGTGGTCTTAAGGTGTTTTCAGAAAGGGTCTAGGAGACTTTTGGGTATTAACTATAATTATTTTATTTTATCTATCTTCATCTTCTTCATCTTCATCTAGAGGAAGTGAGGAAGACTCCTTTCTTTTTTAACTATTTATGTAATTTATAAACTATTTGTAACTCCTAAGAATAGAAAAAAGGTTTCCAGATTACATAAAACCCTAAATAGATGAAAAACATATCTACCCTAATATTTCTATGTATAAATATAGATAATATATAAAAGTAAGTTCAATACTAGTACAAGTATTGAATTTTGACTTAGGTTTCGAAAGAGGTTAGAAAAGATGAAAAGAGATAAGAAAAGATGAAAAGATGAAAATTTTAATGTTTTCATTTTTGTATGATTAAAATACTTTAAAAATGAAACAACCTATTATTTATGTCGAGGATACAACTATAGAAGATAAAGTAGTATCAATTATTTTTACATTATTTATTATATTGACTATTATAGTTTTTTTCTCAAGATTTTTAGTTCAAGAAGAATCTCAACCTATCAATATTACTCAAGTTCAATCGGATTTAATTACTAACAAAGCATCCTTGCCAGAGGGATTAGCAAATCAAACCTTACTTACAAATGGAAATGATTTCCTGAATCCCAAAAATTTAACTCTTAATACACTTGAACAACTCTCTAGTTTAGAAGAATGTCCAGAAGGGGAATGTGCTATTGATCTTGGAACAGGAGTAAAGAGATGTCCTCAAAATAATAATACGAGAATAGTTTATAATCGAGCCTTTGAAGGATGTTCTGCTAAGTTTTTTTGTAGTTGCGAACAACTTCCATATGCTGTTCTTTCTTCTGGAGAAACAGATACTTTTGGGGTTTGTGAAACAGATGTTGAATGTAGATGTAGTGCAGATATAGTATGTCCTAAGTATGTAGTTAGTAGTTTTAATTTAAACAACGGAAGTAGTTTTTCTGGATTAAGAAAAGATTTAAATTATTATTTTGATCAAACAACTCTAGATGACGATAAAGTAGTTGGATATGACAGTATTGTAATACCTGAAGGAAGTACAAATGTCCAATTCTGCATTATTAATCCTTCTTATAGCGATAGAATTGCAGGAGGTTGCCAATTTGTAAATGGAGATAATGATATTTTAGGCTGTCTTAATTCGCAAGATTTCTATAATATATCAATAGACAGTTTTGATACAAAAATTAAATCAGAATTTCCTCTAGGTTATCAAGATTCTCCTGGTAGCAATGGGTTATATCAAACAATACCTTATCAATCATCTTTGAATATCGTCTCTTCAGAAAAACCAGAAAAAGGATATGTTAAATATACTACATCAGAAGGAAAATTACAGATTATGGGTTATAATAGCAATGATATAAATTCTAAAACCATTAATAATAATAATATATCTACAGTTACTAATCTGTATACAACTACTTACGACCCTACGGTAGCTGAAGATGTAGCTCTCTCGGATAATTTAGGTACTTCTACTGAAATTTCTGGCCAAGGAGATTTGAGTAATATCCTTGAATTTATGAAAATTATTTATACTGGATGTAGTGATGTATCTGGGGTGTTTATTTCTAATAATAATATGTTATTGTGTACACAAACTAGTAACCAATTATGTAAACAAGGTTTATTTTCATATCGTGTGGATAATAAATCAGCTTCTCAATTTTGTCAATTCACACCAACTCTGAAAGACTATATTGATCAGGATGGAGATTTTAGTAAACTACCTACTAAAGATTCAGCTCCTCTAGATGATCCTCAATATTATACCCTTTCTTGTGTAACTGGCCCCGGATGTAATGGTAATTACAGTCAAAGTTTTTGTCAAGATGGAGATTGCACCCAAGCTATCACCGAATATCAATCTAGATTTCAAGATTTTGATACCTCTGCAATGAATGGAATTTGGTTAATTAAAAATACAATCACTCCAGAAGCAGGTATCATTTCTTTTACATATAGTAATAGTACAGGGATTATTCTCAAAAACAATGGGTTGTTAGTAATTGAACCAGGGGATTATTTTTCAACTGTTAAAGGTACATATCAAAAATTATTACTCGATTCAGTTACTGTAATAGAAGATAGTACATTTATTTTAGGTTCAGTAGATAATTTAGAAGTTGGATATAATGTTTATGCTAATGGATATAAGGGAGTTATTCTTTCTATCAATACTAGTGAGAATAAAATCGTAGTAACCAAAATAACGTCAGTAGTAACCACCATTCCTGCGTATTCTTTAATAGATTTCTTTAAACCAGTTAATGTTACTGAAGATGGACAAAAATTTGGAAAACTAATTGTTAGATCTGACGGAACTATTTTTCCTACTACATTATCTGGTAATGGAACCACACCGACTAAATTTATTTCAACTCCTTCCACTATTTTCATCTTTAAACAGTTTGGATTCAACGGATCTAATTATAATACTAAATTTGTATTCACTACCACTACCAGCAATGCTATTTATCGTCAATATGATGCTCAGTCGCAATGGTATTATTGGTTAAACACAATAAAAAGTGTGGTTAACGACGGGGATCTTCTTATGGCTCCGCTTAGTTCAAACGTAGTTCCATTATCTATTTTTCTGAAAGAAAGTAATAAAACAATCACCAGAGGTAATATTAATGCGGTTGTTTTTTCGTCCCCAGAAGCTGATTTTAAACAAGATTTGTCTTTCTATTATCCTGTCTGGAATCAATCAAGGAATAGTCAAGTTTGTATTAAATGTAAACCTTCTTTGAATACTTATCTTAAAATAAATGATAAATCTAATGTTGTTAGTGCTGTAATTCAATTTTCTGGAAGAGATTTTGGTCAGTATATGTACTACCCTAACTTAACTCAAGTAAAAGATAATAATTATTTTGAAATAACCACCCCTAAAACTTCTTCCTATATTTTTAATTTTTTAACATCAATTTCTCAAGATGAAAATTCTTCTACCAAGAGAATTATTTTAGATTCTATTAATTCCAATCTTCCCTTTTCATCTGATGTAGCTGATGATTATTATACTACACATCCTTATTATATTTTAGATAGTAATAATGTGATTAAAAGAGAAATATTGTTAGTCAATAGCGATGTATTTCCAGTTATTGGGAAAGCTCCAGAAACAATTCAACTCTATAAAATTCAATTAGACGCTGGTATGACAGAAGTTAATGTTCTCCCAGATGAATGGACATCATTCTATTATGATGATATTGAATTAATTCCTAATTCGACAGTTCAATTTAATCTTTCTAAAAGTAATAATAATTATATTAACCATACTAGACAAGATGACAGTAATTGGTTTTCCGGTAAGAGTTATTTTTATGATAGAATGCAATTAGTTGTCCAAGGACAAGTTAGAATTACTAATGTTCAATTGATCAATGGAAAACAAGTTATCTATACAGATTCGGTGTCGTCTAATACTATTCCAAACGTTAGAAATACTAATAATAACCCAACAGTACTTCAAATTTATTCAACATTGGATACTCTGGAATTAGGTTTCGATAATCGTCTTCTTGGAAAACAAACTGTGATTGTTGATTCTATTAATGATCAAAGAATTACCAATTTATCTTTCCCGATCACTACTACTTCAACTGTGAGTATTGACGCATTACCGAGAATAGTATTTACGAAGTATAGAAATTTATTGTAATATAAATTAAATTAAAATTATATAAAATATTATATAATCATGTTAGGTACAGAATTAGCCCTTCCAGTTATCAGTGTTATAACTGCTATCATAGTTATATCAATATTATTATACCAGTTTAATAATAGAATTGGTAGGTCAAGAACTGTTAGAATTATAGATAAAGGAAAAGTTTGTGATCCATCACTCGGCGAACTTCCGATTATTCCAGCGAAGAATTGTCAAAAAAGTGATGGTTCTAGTGTAGAATGTTATCAGCCAGATCCAAACCTGGATCTTATTTTTGAAATCGGAACAACACCAGTTTATTTTCAAAGTATTTGCAGTAGATTATGTGAACAAATTAGTGTTAACGGGGGATGTGCTAATGAATCTACTTCATTTTCGACTTGTATTTCGCTTTTAGAACCTCCAAAAGGATGCATATCATCGGCAAATCCTTTGGGGAGGTTGGAGGGATCGAACGATGTTTATTATGCGAACGATATTGTTATATAATTATCTTTAATTATCTTTAATTATCAAGTACCACATTCAACTCGCCTTCCACAAAAACAACTAAATAATCACTGGCTTTTGATATTTTAGAATAATCAATAATTTCATTTAATCTTGGAAAAAATTGTTTTTCCATTAAACTATCCACAGGAATATCTGTCGTAGGAGTTTCAGTGATATAATTGTTAATGGTTAATTTTCTAGGATATGTCCCGGTGTAATTATTTCCCTTTATAAGTGATAAAATAGACAATACATCCTTATTTTTCCCACCGTTAGTAATATGATAATAATCTATATTTTTAATAGACATATCTTCGGTAAAATTAAAATCAGATAATACTACTAATGGAGAATTGCTAGAGTTGATACTTTCTAGTTTATCTTCTTTAACTCTAAGAGGATCAGAACTTCTAATAACATGAAGCGGAATTCCGTCATTGTCTAATTTTCCATACAACGACTCAAACGCAATAATTCCTCTTTCTCCCGAGATCATAGAAATAAAATGTCTCTTCTTATTATGAAATAAAATACTTTGGAAAATATCTCTAAATTTTGGAGATCTTTGGATAGCAATATCCTTAGAAACACTTTCTAAAGAAGGAACCTTTGAATCAAGATATACATTTAAATATCCAAAAAGAGAATCGGGAGGGTCTATTTTAGTATATGAACTATGTTCTAATTTCCTCCATTGTATAAAGGCATGATTATAATCTCTAAGTTGACCTCCAGAAATCAAACTTGTTTTCTGATTATAAACCATATCGATAGGAACATCTAAAACAGATGGCCACAATTGTATAGAATCTGGCCAGTATTTTGTTATTAAATTTTGGGTTATTCGTTCAGTTCCACTATCTTGAACTATCAAATAAAAATTATGAGTATGACTCATCAAAGATATTTCTCCCATATAACCAGAAAAAGTAACTAAATCTTCAACGATAAATAACGTATTTCTAGAAATTTGAATTTTATCTAACATTTGAGGGAAATTAATATAAAAAGGATCTTCATTATCTCTCCATCCAACTATATAAATTTGGTCTATTTCAGTTGAAAGATGTTTAACTAACCATTCGCTTAATTTTTCTTTGGTTATAATATGTGGTGCAGATATAATAGTAAATTCTAGCTCCGCCAATACAGATGACAGGGGTTCGAAACTCTTATCCACGATTTCATTTTGATCTTTTTTCTGGATATCACTAAACACATCCATCTTTTTAATGAAGTAGAACTCTTTATTGTTAAAGAATAAAGAGTTAATGTTCTATTTCGGAGCACCGGGTACAGGAGGAGCACCGGGTACAGGAGGAGCACCGGGTACAGGAGGAGCACCGGGCGCAGGAGGAGCACCGGGCGCAGG
>Ga0209702_10003444_pt1 | contig 24950 bp, 23 predicted proteins | sample FRY01_FD_187210 | JGI IMG/M metagenome (GOLD analysis project Ga0209702, IMG submission 187210) | Freshwater microbial communities from Lake Fryxell liftoff mats and glacier meltwater in Antarctica - FRY-01 (SPAdes) (version 2) | ecosystem: Environmental > Aquatic > Freshwater > Ice > Glacier... | reverse complement strand
TGTGAGACCCCGGGCCTTCAGGATGTTGCCAAGAGGCATACGCAACAGATAGCCACCACGGTAGATCTGAAAGAATCTGACTGTGCTTATTTCTTTGCTCAATTGGAACTTGTAAATAAAAAACAAATGAACTACCGAATTTTTCTGCTTCAGTTACATATTCTGTTGCACGAATAAACGCTGAAAAGTCTAAATTTGTGACAGTTGTCGCTGCAATACAGAATGAGTCTAAGGTAACGTTATGGGTCGGGCCTTCTTCGTCTCCCGCAATCGCATCAACATCATCATTACCCATCGTAAAGTCACCCGCTGGAATCTGGCACCAGTCTTGAGGCTGAAAAGAGCTCAAAATAATATTTTCTAATTTTGGATTATTTAAAGTTTGAGTGCTGTTCAGCTGGGTAAGATAGGTTTGGTTATTTTGCGGTGTGCAACACTTTTTTTTCATTGAAAATAAACCTTTAATCCCTTTAAATTGATGTATCGTCCTTTTCCCAAAAGGCTCGAGTGACACCTTGTGTGCTCATAAGCGCAAGTATTTTTTCACGCGGAATGACACCACAGCGTAAAGCCCATGCATCATATTGATGCGCCATATTAACAACACGCTCAGGATATTTCTGCGCTAAATCATGCAGTTCAGTTCGGTCAGATTCCATGTCATAAAGTTCCCAATTTAACGGGTAACGTTTCACAAGTTTCCAATTTCCAATTCGAACCGCAGCATTGCCTTCATGCTCCCAAAACATCGGTAATCGGTTAATTTCATCTTTTATAAAAACAGGCTTAAGCGTTTGTCCGGCAAGCGGTTCAATTTCATTATCATTAAACTTGGTTGGATAATGACACCCCGTTATATCTAAAATAGTTGCCATGATGTCTGGCAGGTATCCTGGGGAGTGTCGAATGCTGCCTTGCTCTGTAATGCCCGCAGGCCAATGAATAATGAGTGGTGTTGAAATGCCACCTTCATGAATCCAATGTTTATAGAGACGAAAGGGCGTGTTTGATAGGTTTGCCCAGGCTGTGCCGTAACTTTGGTAGGTATTTTCAGGGCCAGGCATAAGATTTTTATCGTTACCAATGTAAACGGTATTACCCTCGCGCGTCTTTGCACGCGCAATCATTAGCTTATTAACAAGCTCATCTAGGGTGACGCCTTCAGGAATATCTTCTGCACAGGCCCCATTATCAGACAAAAATATAATGACGGTATTGTTGAATAAATTATTCTTTTCAAGTGAGGCAATTATCTTGCCAATGCCTTGATCCATTCGATCGATTTGTGCTGCATACACTTCCATGCAACGTAATGTCCACGCTCGAAACTGTTCATCGCTTTCAGCTTCAGTCCAGGGGGGCTGGCTTGAGTCTCTATCAGTTAACTTCCAACTGTTTTTCAGTATGCCAAGCGTTGCTAATTTCTCTAACCTTTCTTCTCGAAGCTGATCCCAGCCAGCATCAAATCGCCCCCTATATTTTGCAATATCTTCCTCATGGGCATGAAGGGGCCAATGCGGTGCGGTATAAGCAACATACTCAAAGAATGGCGAGTCGGCATGATGCTTGACGTGGTTCTCAATATATTTGACAGCTTCATTACTGATGGCGTCAGTATAAAAAAAATCTTCATCATGGGCTTCATTTTCAATGTTGGTATTGCCTCTGGTTAATGTGTTTGGGTCATAAAAACTACCTGCCCCAATGATGGTGCCATAAAACTCATCAAAGCCTCGCTGAAGTGGCCAAGTATCTGTCGGTTTAGTTAAGCTTGAAGCAACATGCCATTTTCCGCTCATATAGGTTTTATAACCATTCGACTTAAGAACTTCAGGAATGGTGACACAACGCTTATTTAAATTTCCGGCATAACCCTCAGGGCCTGCGTCGTAGGTCAAAATACCTACGCCTGTTTGATGGGGGTGTAACCCAGTTAGCATTGAGGCACGTGAGGGGCTGCAACGTGCCGTATTGTAAAACTGACTAAATCTAAGGCCACCAAAAGCCAATCTATCAAGGTTGGGTGTTTGAACTTCACCCCCATAGCATCCAATATCAGAAAAGCCCATGTCATCATTTAAAATCAACACTACATTTGGTTTTTTGGTTGTCATATCAAAATCCGTCTTTTTGTTTTTTTAAAAATGTGGAATAAAATTTCTTTCAGCGCTTTTAAATTAGTACAAGCTAAATGCGTTTTCCATTTAAAGCATCAAAAAGATGAGCAGCTTGCGGAATGAAACCCAGCGTTACTAACTCACCTTCATTGACTGTTGATTCGCTGTTTTTTTTCATCTTAATGAGCGTTCCTTGTGCATCACGGAAACTGGTAATGGTGCTGTCACCTAAATCCTCTACACGTTCAACGATGGCTGGCATTCCATCTGGAACGATACAAATATCATTTGGGCGTACACCCAGAATCACAGGGTAAGATTTATTACTTTCGTAAGGCACTTGCAGAGCGCATCCGTTAACATTTACAGACGTACCTAACCAGTTCCCAGGTAACAAGTTCATTGGGGGGGTACCAATAAAACCAGCAACTGCTGCGGTGGATGGGGTTACAAAAATTTCTCGCGGTGTGCCAATTTGAACGATTTTGCCATCCATAAATATTGCGATTCGATCGGCTAACGTCATGGCTTCTTCTTGATCGTGCGTAACATACACAGTGGTTGTATCAAGTGATTTTTGTAATTTATGTAATTCAAGACGCATATCAAGTCGAAGTTTGGCGTCTAAATTAGAAAGAGGTTCGTCTAGCAGGAATAGTTTGGGTTGCCGAATAATTGCGCGAGCAAGCGCAACCCTTTGTTGTTGTCCACCCGAAAGTTGCCCTGGCGTGCGTTGAAGTAAATGACTGATTTCAACTTTTTCTGCAGCTTCTTTTACTTTTTGTTCAATTTCAGCTTTTGGCTTTTTGACCATTTTGAGTGGGAAGCCAATATTTTGAGCGACAGTCATATGTGGGTAAAGCGCATAACTTTGAAAAACCATGGCCACGTCTCGTTCGCCAGGTTCTTTTGACGTGACATCTACACCGTCCATCAATATTCTTCCTGAGCTCACTTCCTCTAAACCCGCAAGAATTCGTAAAGTGGTCGATTTACCAGAACCTGAAGGGCCAAGCATGACAAAAAATTCGCCTGCGTTAATCGTTAGGTTGACTTCATGTAAAACGACTGTCTGCCCATAACTTTTGAAAACCTTATCTAGACAAACATTTGCTGAGGCTGATGTCATCTCCTTCCTCCCCCTTTGACAGCCCCTACAGTCAAACCTTTAACGATGTGACGTTGAGCAAAAATACCGATGATGATGACCGGTGCCATGGCTAACATTGCGCCGGCAGCAAGCTTTGCCCATTGAGTCTGTTCAACAGAAATAAAATTAAACATGGCTACTGTTACCGTGCGTACCTGATTGCCGCCCAGCACGACGGCAAACAGAAATTCATTCCAAGCATTAAGAAATACGAAGATAGTAGTCACTGCGATACCCCCTCGCACTTGCGGCAAAATGACATGCCATAGTGCACCAAAACGACCTGCGCGATCAAGTAACGCAGCTTCTTCCATTTCAAGGGGAATATCTTCAAAATATGAAACCAATAACCAGATTGCAAATGGCAACGAGAACGTTAAGTAAATAATGATTAACCCAGAGTAGCTATCAAGCCCACCGATTTTTTGCAAAATCAAGTAGTAAGGAATGATGAGACCAACGGGCGGCAACATTTGTGTTGCAAGCACATAAAAGCCCGATGTTTTTTTAACGGGGTACCTTAATCGAGCTAAAGCATAGGCTGCTGGAATGGCAAACAACATCGTTAATAATGTAGCGCCGGTCGCGACAATGATGCTTGATAGCAGGTTAGGAAGAATCGACGATGTGCCAAAGATGACCTCATGATAGTTATCAAAAGTCGGTGTAAAAATAAATTTTGGTGGGTAAGCCAGAACGTCTCGCTCTGTTTTAAAAGATGTCAGCAACCCCCATAAGACAGGAAATACCCAGATTGCTAAACTTATTCCTGTTACTGAGTAAAGCATGATTTGACGAAGTGGCGCACGAGCGTTTGTGTTCATGAAGATTTCCTGCGAACTCGGAACATAATGAAAGAGATAGCAAGTGTGAGGGCCATCAGCATGACAGCCAAAGAAGAGCCATAACCTAGATTTAATATAGTGAATGATGTTCGGTAAGCATAAAGATTGAGTATTTCAGTTGATGAGCCGGGTCCACCACCTGTTGCTGCATATATTGCAGCAAACGCAGAAAGTGCCGTCATAGACCGTAAAATAATAACCATGATTATTGCAGGTCGAATTAATGGCAATGTGATGTGGATGAATCTTTGCCATGCACCCGCACGATCAAGCCTTGACGCTTCAAAAACGTCAAGAGGCAAGGTCGAAAGAGTTGCCAGTAATACTAAAAATGCAAAGGGAGTCCATTGCCAAGTGTGTATGGCTATGACTGAAATGAGTGCTAATTGAGGGTCTCCAAGCCAATTGTGGCTACCTAGACCTAATGCCTTAGAAACCATATCAACAAGACCAAAATCAGGTGCGAGTACCAACGTTCGCCAAAAGAGTCCAACTACAACAGGCGCAAGCACGATCGGTAGAATGGCAATAACCCGCATCAGCCCTTGACCACGAGGTATCTGAATGACGAGTAATGCAAGTATCAAACCAATCAAGACTTGCAGAATAACTGTAGAAGAGGTGTAAATGACTGTGAGGAAAAGTGAATTCCAGAATCTAGGGTCTTCACTCATTTTGAAGTAATTACCTAAACCCGCAAACCCTGAAAGCCATGGCATGCTGAGGTCTAAATTATTGAGACTACTCCACCCCAAGTACACCAATGGCGTTGTTGTCGTCAGCAAAAGTATGAGCAACGCTGGGGCTAACAAAATTAATGCAAAACGCCTCTCTTGAGCAGCTAACGAGTGCCCACGCTGTAATGTGTTGCTCATAATTTAAATTTGCTAGTTTTTCTGTATTTGATCGATTCGAATTTGTGCTTCATCTAAAGCTTCTTTGGGTTTTTTCTGTCCGACGAGTGCCGATTGAATGGCCGTACCCATCGTTTCGCCAATTGCGGGCCATTGTGGAACGCGTGGCCGCCATTCAACGTCAGTATCGTTTTGCAACGAATCTAGAGCAGCAGGAATAAAGTTGTAGCCGGCGCCCTGCATGGCGGCAGCAAATTCAGCCGATTTCCAGATTGCCATGCGGTTCACACCTGAACGCTTTGCTGGGCCATTGAATAAATATGATGTTCTTATTTGCGTTTCAGCTGAGGTTGCCCATTCAATAAATAGCCACGTGGCTATTTTTTGTTTTTCAGTTAACGCGGCATTGATTGGAAAGCTCCAGTTCCAGATCGAGGTGACCCCTCTACCATTTGGGCCTTTAGGCCAGCGTGCATAGCCAATCTTTCCGACGACTTTTGATTTCTCAGGGTTGTTTATAACAGCGGCTGAAGAGTGCGCATCTATGTAAGTTGCAACCGTGCCTTGAGAAAAAGCATCTGCAATGTCAGGCCAATTCCAATTGCGAACAGCTGGTGGCGCATAATTGGTAAGCGCGTCAACATACCATTGAAGTGCGTTCACGGCCTCAGGACTATTGACGACTATTTTTCCGTTATTAACCCATCCCCCACCAAAGCCAAGCAGTATTGAAGGGTAAATGTACATATTTTGCCCTGCACCCGCAAACCCTCGTAAAGCAAGCCCATACATACGCGCATTCGGATCATTTAGGGCTTTAGCATTAAAAATTAACTCTTCATATGTGGTGGCAGGTTTTAAGCCTTTTGCATCATATAGATCTTTACGGTAGACCTGAACGGTTACTTCGCCATCAAAAGGTATGCCGTAGGGTTTTCCATCTACCGAGTCAGCTTCTCTCCAGGCTTTGATAATGTCGTCATAGTTAAACCAAGCCGCGTCAGTTAGCGCAGTATTGTTTAAGTATTTATCAAGTGGTTCAACCCATTTATTAGCAACGTATAACGGGTAATACATGGGGTCTGCAGCGTGAGTTGCGTAAGTGCCCGTTTTAGAGGAAAGATCCAACATCGCTTTTTGACGAATTTGCCCTGGGGGCACTTGCTCGAAGCGTAATTTAATACCTGTTAATTCCTCAAACTGTGACTGCAAAGAAATAAGGTTAAGAAAATAGCTCGCAGGTATAACGGCTACGGTGATTGACTCGCCCTCTGCCTGTTTCCAGTTAATTTTTGCTGCTTTGTATGCAGCAAGGTCATTATTTTGAGCAAATGCGGTTGAACTGAATGGATGTCCAAGGGCTGCGAGTGTTCCAAGAGCGGCACCGTGTTTAAGCAACGTACGGCGGTTATAACTGTTAGCAGTAATTTTCATCGTTGTCTCCTGTTATGTAATCGATTTCATTTACTTTAACAGTCTTGATAAACATATACAATCAATACTTCATTGGGATATTCCCTTATTATATCGTTAAGATAAATGTAATCGAGTTCAAGGATAACTTTGGAACCTAGTCCTGCAATGGAAACGACCTATAAAGAGGGTGGTTTAAGCCGATCAAGCGCCAAAGATGTGGCTCGTTTAGCTGGCGTTTCAACAGCGACCGTATCTCGGGTTTTAAATACGCCATATCAAGTTGAAGAACAAACTCAGAAATTAGTACTCGATGCAGTAAAAAAATTACACTATGTTCCGCACGGTGCTGCCAGAGCCTTGCGAAGTGCACGTAGTCAGATGATTGGGGCGGTTATTCCATCTTTTGACTATGCACTTTATGCAAGAATGACCAGCGCCATGCAAACTGCACTTGATGCAAAAGGCTATTCAGTTGTTCTGGCAGAGCATCATTACAACTTAAAATCAGAGTTGCGAACGACCGAGCAACTCATCAGGCATGGCGTCGATGCCTTTGTATTTGTAGGAATCAACCATGATGCAGAGCTTTTTTCAATGCTTCAAAATTATGGGCGCCCGTACATACTGACGTGGGGAACTGATTCGTCAGGTCACCACCCCAGTATTGGTTTTGATAGCCGTTCAGCAACATTTGATCTCGCTCGTCATCTTATTGATTTGGGTCATAAGCGATTCGGCTTACTAAGTGCGAGTGTGAATGGTAACGATAGAGCGATTGACCGAGGGGCTGGTATAAAAGCGGCGCTTGCTCAGGCGGGTTTAAAATTAAATGATGAATGTGTTAAGTACGGATCGATTGATCTAGCTGCCGCTAAAGCGATGATGCATAAGTTATTGATGCTTGCACCAAGCCATCGACCCACAGCTGTTATGTGTACAAATGACGTATTTGCAGTGGGCGCCATGATGGCTTGTCGAGAAATGGGTATAAAAATACCCGATGAAATGTCTATTACTGGCTGTGATGATACGGACCTGGGTGCAACTCAAACACCGCCTCTAACCAGTATTCACACGCCCATTACAGAAGTGGGTCTGGCAGCCGCTGAGCAAATTATTGCTAGGCTTGAAGGCCAACCCTTCACACAATCGCAGTCATTTCCTTACAAAATTGTCTTGCGTGAAAGTGTTAGCAAACCAACTGCCTAATTAATTAATCAAACGTCCATTTTCCCCAGGCGAACAATACGTTACCGTTGCCTTGGCCGCCTGGCACGTAGGTGGCTTGAAGTGACAATTGCTTGTAGCTAATTGATGCCATGGGCAAAATACCCGGAAAGGGCACACCACCAAAATAATCTTGGCGAGACATCAAAAACCCGGTGAGACCCGCACCCACTTTAACGTCGCTTTTACCCACATTCCAGGTGGGAACCCAAGAATAGCCAACCACATAAGACATGTCACTGTGCGAGTCTAAAAAAGCCATGGCATAGGTGCCTTCATAGTTGCCACTGGCGTTGTAACGCCCAAGGCCAATGCCACCCCCTGCAGGGTATTGGTTTTGATCTGATCGTTGTTCTGCCTTATAAGCAAAAGGCATGTGATAGGCTAGAAACGGCACATAAATTTCAACTTTACCCTCAGTCCAGGTGTCTTTCACGTGCTCTACGGCGGTGTTATAGGCTGTTTTGAGTTTGGCTGAAGTTGAGGGCGAGGTGGAAGCTGAAGGGGGGCTCACGTCGGAAGCTGATGCGGTTGACTCACCTACAGTACCCAAATTTAAAGAGTTGTTAATAGTGACCTGGCCATCGCCGCTACTGGCTACGCTGCTTGTTAGCGGGTTACTTTGGGCTTGACGATCAGTAGATTGACGATCAGAGGCTTGACTACTGGCAACCTGAATGCTGGAAATTTCACTGCTTGTTGCTTCATCTGCGCTTGAGGCAAATGCCTCAGTATTGAGTGCGCTAATAGATATTACGCAAAAAAAAGCGAAGAAATGAGTACCAAACCTTTGAAAAAACTTAGTGTTAAGCGCGTTTTGGGCGCTTTTACTTGGAATGGTCAAGTTAGAACTAGATATGGTTTTCATAGCAAACTTAAGGTACAAAAAGCTGTTAGTCGATGGCGATAGTGACGTGCAGCTCAAGAAAATTTAAGCTTATAGGTATTATCCCTTGCAAACACTCACTTTTAATATATTCTTCACTTTTTAACTTTAATTCACCAACACCTTTGCTTTTGGGGCTAGTTAATAACAGAATAAATGTGAAGGGTGGCAGTTTAATACGAAGGGCTAATGCGTATCAAGCTTAGCCACGGCGCGTTCCCATTGAGCCATCTTTGTGGCGGCTTGGTCGCGTGACCATTGCGGCTCAAACGTTCTTTCGATACGCCAATGCGATTTAAGTTCATCTAAACCAGCAAATACCCCAACATGTAGCCCGGCCAAATAAGCAGCTCCCAAAGCAGTGGTTTCAATGATATGAGGTCGTATGACAGGTATGCCCAGTAAATCTGCCTGTATTTGCATCAGAAAATTGTTCACACAAGCTCCCCCATCAACCCGTAGCTCGTTTATGGCGGGTGCGTCGCTGTCGTGCGCATCGCGATTCATGGCTTGTAATAATGCTGCGCTTTGAAGCGCGATGCTTTCTAGCGCTGCGCGCGCAACATGGCCCATCGTGGTGCCACGACTTAAACCCACCAAACTGCCTTGGGCATTCGGTTTCCAGTAGGGGGCGCCTAGCCCCGTAAAGGCAGGCACCAGCACGACGCCACCTGAATCGGGTACGGTTTCTGCGAGTGCTTCAACTTGCGAGCTTGACTTGATGGCTTTGAGGCCGTCGCGTAACCACTGTACTACTGCCCCCCCCATGAATACACTGCCTTCTAAGGCATATGAAGGTTCATCACCCCATTGCGCAAGTCGTGTGGTGAGTAAACCATTGGCACTGGGCACGCCTTTGTTGCCCGTGTGGCTCAACATAAAACAACCTGTGCCATAGGTGTTTTTGGCATGCCCAGCCTCAAAACAGGTTTGCCCAAACATGGCTGATTGTTGGTCACCGGCGACACCACCAATGGGCCATCGATGACCCAATAAACGCTCATCAATAAACCCAAAATTAGCGCTTGAAGGCTGTACCTCTGGCAACATGCTGGCGGGAATGTTAAGCACATTAAGTATGTCAGCGTCCCATTTATTGGTGTGAATATTCCAAAGCATGGTGCGAGAGGCGTTGCTAACATCAGTCACAAAACGCTTGCCATGCGTCAGCTTCCAAATCAGCCAAGTATCAACTGTGCCAAACATCAGCTCACCGCGCTCAGCCATGGCTTGTGCATCAGGTACCGTGTCAAGAATCCAGCGTAGTTTGGTGGCTGAAAAATAGGCATCTAGCCGCAAGCCAGTTTTGTCGCGTACGCTTTGTTCAAGCCCTCTGTCGCGCAGGTCTTGGCAAATTGATTCAGTGCGACGGTCTTGCCAAACAATGGCGTTATAAATGGGTTTGCCGGTTTTGCGATGCCACACCACGGTGGTTTCACGTTGGTTGGTGATGCCTACACCCACAATGTCTTTGGCTTCGTTTGGGTGGTCACGCACCAGTTTTTTTAATACGGCAAGCTGACTTTTCCAGATGACCATGGGGTCGTGTTCAACCCAGCCTGGGTTGGGGTAAATTTGTTTAAATTCCTTTTGCACCTGCGCCACAATATCGCCATTTGGGTGAAACAAAATGGCACGCGAGCTGGTGGTGCCCTGATCAATCGCTAAAAGGTAAGGCATAAAATTTTTCTCTTTTATGGTGACAACGTGCAGCGTGATGGCATTGAATCGAATCGAATTGAATTGAATTTCAATCAATTCATGACATGGTTAATTAATATATTTAGTTTAGTTTATTGGGTTAAAAGATACTTTTGCAAAAAAAGATAATTGCGCGAAAAAAGGTAGATTTGCCTAAAAGTCTATATTTTTGAACAAAGCTCTTTAAGAAGTCTTCTTTTTATCATAAGCTTAGATATGACAAAATTTTCGCAACTCGATTCACCTCAAACCCCATCAATATTTGATATGGTTATTATTGGAGGTGGTGCAACGGGCCTAGGCGTAGCCCTTGATGCCAGTCTGCGCGGTTTGTCGGTCGTGCTATTTGAATCAAATGATTTTGCCAGTGGTACTTCAAGCCGTTCAACCAAACTTTTGCACGGCGGTGTCAGGTATTTAGAGCAGGGCAATATCTCGCTCGTACGCGAAGCGTTGGCTGAACGCAAAACAATCATGCATATTGCTCCCCACTTAGCCCAGCCGCTGGCTTTTGTGATGCCAGCCTACAGTTGTTGGGAAAAAATATTTTATGGTGCAGGGCTTAAGCTTTACGATTTGCTTGCCGGTCATCAGGGCTTAGGTCAAACTAAAGTATTAAATTTTGCCCAAACACAGGCAATTTTGCCAGGCGTGCGTGCAGCGCATTTAAATGGTGGTGTTCTCTATTGGGATGGCCAATTTGATGATGCTCGCTTAGCATTGACTTTGGCGCGCAGTGCGCAAGATGCGGGTGCAAAAGTATTTAATCATTGTCGCGTTCAAGCAATCATGCCTATAAATGATCAGCCAAACCAAGCAAACCAAGCAAACCAAACAAACCAAGCAAATCAAGCAAATCAAGTAAATCAGTTACATAAAGAGGCCAAGTTTTTACCATCTCCTAATGCAGCGCGTTTCACATTACAAGTGCAAGACGTATTTTCTGGTGACACGCGAGAGGTCAAGGCGCGTTGTGTAGTGAACGCTGCAGGTGTGTGGGTTGACGGTATTCGTCATATGGCGGGCACTGATTCAACCCGACGTATTGTGTCACCCAGCCAAGGTATACATTTGGTAGTTTCACGAGAATTGTTACCCACTGACCATGCGTTGCTAGTGCCTAAAACAGATGATGGCCGCGTGTTGTTTGCGGTACCCTGGTTGGGCTCAACTATTTTAGGTACCACTGACACCCCGCGTGAAGACGCACCACATGAACCCTTACCGTTTGATCACGAAATTGACTTCATACTGGATCAATCGAGCAAAATTTTATCGCGCCCTGTCACGCGCAAAGATGTTAAAAGCGTTTGGGTCGGTTTAAGGCCTTTGGTAACCCCTGAAAAGTCGAACGGTGGTACAAAAACCATTTCAAGAGAACACACTATTGTGGTTGATGAAAGCGGCCTCATCACCGTAACAGGTGGTAAGTGGACAACTTACCGCGTCATGGCTGATGATGTTTTGAAAGCGGCAATTTCACATGGTCTAGTTAAAAATACGGTACCTTGTGCGACAGACAGCATGCGGTTGCATGGGGCACCCAAAAGCCAATCTATTTCAATCACTCAGGCACCCGGCGAGCATTTGTTTGGTACAGATATTGATCGTATTCGAGTGATAGAAGGCTTTGACCAAGAACTTGGCATGGGTTTGAATGAGGCAATGGTTCGTTTCAGTGCCCGTGAAGAGTTTACTGTTACGGTAGAAGATATGTTGGCCCGGCGTTGGCGTGCGTTGTTTTTAGATGCCAAGCAGGCGCTTGTTATGGCACCTCGGGTAGCGGCCATACTCGAGACGGAAACAGGCCTTGACCCTAAATTAGATGACTTTGAATTGTTGTGCCATCAGTATCAATTAGCGAGTTAGTTATCGCAGTTATCTCAGTTATCTCAGTTATCTCATTAGCTATGCTGATTGTAAATTCGCACCCTGCAACGGCATAATTGAAAGCCACAGCGAGCCATTTGCCCCCATTAAAGGGGTACAAAAGTATAAGCTAGGCGTTTCTGTATCGATTATGAATGACGGTGTTGTAGCGATTTTCAAGTTCGTTAGTATTGGCTACGCTAATGCCTAAATCACGTGCTATGCCATCATTTAAACCGTAAGCCCAACCATGAACCGTTAAGGGTTGGTCGCGAGCCCAAGCTTCTTGCACGCTGGTTGTTTGGCAAACGTGCACGACTTGTTCAACAACATTTAACTCACACAGTTTGTCAAAGCGCTCAGTGCGATCAAGCACCTTGCCTAAGTAGCGACTATGTTTGTCTTGAATATCGCAGATATGACGTATCCAGTTATCGGCTAAGCCAATGCGTTTGTTTTCAAATGCCGCACGCACACCGGAACAACCTTAGTGACCCACCACAATGATATGTTTAACCTTTAGTTCATCGATTGCGAACTGAATCACAGATAACGCATTCAAATCAGTATGCACCACCACGTTTGCAATGTTTCGGTGAACAAATAACTCACCTGGCTCAAGGCGGGTGATTTGATTGGCGGGTACCCGTGAGTCAGAGCAACCTATCCATAAGTATTGCGGTGTTTGTTGGTTGGCAAGCCTTTCAAAATACTGCGCGTCTTCTGCGGTTACTTCTTTGACCCACTTTTTGTTCAGATCAAGCAGATCGTTCAAGATGTAGGGGTTGTTGTGGTTGGCCATTTTTATTTTTTATTTTTTAGTTGAGTAACTGAACAATAACTGAACAATAACTGAACAATAACTTCATGATAGAAGGTGTAATTTGCGTGAAACAAGTGTAAATGTAACCCCTATCAGTATGATCAACTTATAGTGGTTTCTGCCAAACCCCAATCAATGAACGACTCATTAGAAAGTCGTTACCAGACATGTGTTTATAGGCCAGTACGTTGGGTTCACGTGCTTGATATCGCCATAATTTCAAACGATTGATAAGTGCCAGTATGGCGTACAAGGGTAAGAGAGCTTTTCTTTTGTATTTGTCTCCTGCGACCATCTCTGGGGTGAGGCCAAATTCTTCAAAGAAGTAACAAAGCGTGGGGTAATGCATGGGGCTAATATGACCGCGATCAACCATTTTGCCCTTTGGGTGTTGGGTGTTTTCTGGTTCAAACAAAAACAATACACCAGTGAACAAAAACATCAGGCGGCAATAGAAGTTATGCACATTTGGCGTAGTGATGATGACGCGCCCACCCGGTGCAGTGATACGACACAGTTCTTCCACCAGTTTGGCGGGGTGCAACACGTGTTCAATACCTTCCATGCAAATCACCCAGTCAAAGTTGTTGTCTGCAAAGGGTAAGGGCTTTTCCATGTCGGTATAGACGAACTCAGTGCGCTCTTGATTGATGTCGCCGTAGGTCATGTTAAAACCCAGTTCTTTTAGGCTGTCACCAAATTTACCGCTACCTGCTGGCATATCAAGTACTTTTTGCCCCGATTTCCCTTGGTTTTGTAAAATATCGCGCACCCGGTGCATGTAGCCAGGAAAATTCGCAACGTGTGAGAAGCTTTTCATAACGAAATATATTTGCCTTGCAATACATAGTGCGATTCAGATTTGAAACAGTTTACCTGCTGCTGCTGTTTTTCACGCACATTCGATAGTCAAACCACACAGGGTTTGATCTGATGACTTAAAATAGAACCAAATCTTAACTTCATAGCTAGCAATCAAATTTGTTTATCAAATATTTTTAAATAAATATCATTGACCCTTTGGAGTTTGAAGCTGGGTGATGGGCGATAACTTTTATTAGGTATTCACATGCATAAGAACATAAACGACGATTTCAATCTTAAAGCCGTGGCTAATATTGCCGAGCTAGACTGGCTGGCATCACCTAGTGCAGGGGTGATGCGTAAGCCCTTAGATCGTGTTGGCGATGAAATTGCCCGTGCCACATCTATAGTTCTATACGAACCCAACTCAGCGTTTGAGCCCCATGAACACCCAGAGGGTGAAGAAATTATGGTGCTTGATGGTGAGTTTTCAGACGGCACGGGTGATTACCCCGCCGGTACGTATATACGTAACCCACCGGGTAGTTGTCATGCCCCCAAATCGCAAAAGGGCTGTACGCTATTTGTGAAGCTACGCCAATTTCACCCAAATGATTCAACTACAGTACGCATCGATACAAACGAAGCCCCTTGGTACCAAGGTATGGTGGCTGGCTTAACGGTTATGCCGCTACACGAGTTCGATGGCGTCAATACCGCATTAGTGCGTTGGGCCCCCAACACAATTTTTAACCCACATGTGCACCCCGGTGGTGAAGAAATATTTGTACTACAAGGTGTGTTTCATGACGAGTATGGTTCATACCCTGCCGGCAGCTGGATACGCAGCCCTCGTTACAGCAAGCATGCACCCTTCACCAAAGCCGAAGGTGCACTGATTTATGTGAAGACCGGGCATTTAGGTTGATGGGTTTGGCGTTGTGTGTGGCACTTCACCAAATGTGAGGTGATTAATTCTGAGAACGTTATATCGCTAATATCGATATTTGCTATTTATCGATATTAGCGATATTATTAATTTATCGATTATAGCGATATTTACGATATTTATATTATGATTAAACTCTCAACCAACGCACAAGCTTCTCGACTGTTAACAGCAAGACGTAAAGCACTCGGCTTAACTCAGGCAACCGTGGCATCACGTTTGGGCATTAGTCAAAACAGGTTCTCAGAAATTGAAAAACAACCTTCCCAAATGTCGCTTGATCGATTGCTTTCGTTATTGGGTATTTTGAATGTTGAGTTATTGCTACAAGAACGTGAAATCAATGCTCCCACACAAACCGAGTGGTAGCTATGGCTCGCGTGTCTAAAAATCAAGCCTTAAATATTTGGGCAAACGGTGACCTTGTGGGTCAGTGGCAAGTGTCAAGTCAAGGTGTAGATACTTTAATATACGACTCAACTTGGCTAACTTCAAAATTTGGGCGCCCCATTTCATTGTCTTTACCCTGCTCGATCAATAATGGTTCCTTGCAGGGGCCTGAAATATATAATTACTTCGAAAACCTTTTGCCCGACAGCGACTTAATACGTCGTAGAATTCAAGCCCGATTTCGCACACCTAACACCGGTGCTTTTGAACTTTTAAATGCAATTGGTCGTGATTGCGTTGGTGCGCTACAACTTTTACCTGTCGATCAAAAGCCTCATGCTATTCGCAAGATTGAAGCACAACCCTTGAGTGATCACGACATTGCAAATATATTAAAAGCAACCAGTGCTTCGCCAAGCTCTATGCGTCAAGGCGACGACTTAGACGAGGACTTTAGAATTTCAATTGCGGGTGCGCAAGAGAAAACAGCCCTTCTTTGGCATCAGGGGCGTTGGTGCAGGCCATTGGGTGCAACACCGACAACACATATTTTTAAACTTCCCCTAGGCTTGATCGGTAACAGACAAGCAGATATGCGCACTTCGGTTGAAAACGAATGGTTATGTAGCAAAATAATTCACCAGTTTGGTCTACCTGTTGCATCTTCTGAAATAATGCAATTTGAAGATCAAAAAACTTTAGTTGTAGAACGTTTTGATCGAAGATTAACAGAGCAAAATTACTGGTTGCGATTGCCGCAAGAAGACTTCTGCCAAGTCATGGGCATATCTTCAGAAACCAAGTATCAATCTGATGGCGGCCCATCACTGATTGATGTGGCGAAAGTATTACAACAATCAGAGAACAGAGACCAAGATTTAAAAACACTTCTTAAAGCACAGTTACTGTTTTGGTTGATGGCCGCTACAGATGGGCATGCAAAGAATTTTTCTATATTTATATTGCCGGGGGGGCGGTTTTGTTTAACACCCCTGTACGATGTCTTGTCTGCATGGCCTGTCACCGGGCTTGGCACCAATAAACTTGATCAAAATCGACTGCGTCTCGCCATGGCGATAAGAGGAAAAAATAATCACTATCGTTTGAAAGATATACAGCGCAGGCATTTCAATCATACCGCTCGGTTATGCGGTTGGGGTGAAAATATGGAAAATATTATTTCAGAAGTTTTAGAGCAACTTCCTGAAGTACTGAGCAGTTTAAAAAAAATCTTACCAAGCTCGTTTCCAGAAGAAATATTTATGAGTATAGAGTCAGGTATACAGATCTCAGCAAAGCGACTGTTGCGAATGGCTGATGCGTAAGCCGCCTTTGGGGCGGATGCTTAACTCAAGCCCAAGAATGGCTAATATACGAAAGACTTTTGAATACCCTAATTCGGTATGTCTATTGCGTTGTTTCAAAACCGCATGCTGCCACCCGCTGTTGATCGGTGGATATTGAGTTCTTCGCATCAGAAAGAGGTATGTTTTCCCCACCAATGCGAGCCCATAACCACGGTAGGGCGGTGTCTAAATTAGGGCGCTGGCCAACGTTGGTGACAAGGGTTTTGCCATTACTTAATTGATTGGCGTTGCCCACATCAAAACTAAAGAAATAGAATGGTTGTTGCCCCATGCGTAGATCTGTCACAACAAGTCGGTCATTTTGTTGCGTAAGGGTATAAAAACCGTGGCTAAAATCTGCAATTGCTTTTACGCTCGGGTTGTTTAGGTTGGCCTGAATCAGAGCATCGCATCTGGGGTAAGTTAACCACTTAATTTGTTTGTCGTCGTCTAAAAGTGAACTGAACCCTTCGTAATAATAATCAGGTGTCATGGCCACAAAGCGCCACAAAACGGTGTTGAAAGCAGTTGGGGTGACGAGTATGCGTTCAGCTTGAATATTGTTTGCTTGTAATGATTTTTCAGCAATGCCCAGCATGTGACTTTGTATGACAACACTCCAAGCTAAATAAGCCATACTGAAAGCCAAGCCAGCTTGGTTCCAACGTAAACCACGCGTAGATTTTAGCCATAATGCCATCACCAAACCCACTAATAGGGGCAAGGTATAGAGCGGGTCAATAATAAAAATACTGCCCACACCAAAAGGGTGGCTGGAAAATGGAATGAGTAGTTGAGTGCCATACACGGTCATGAGGTCTAACAGCGGGTGGGTGACTAAAACCAACCAAATTGCTAACCACCATCGCTTCCAAATGACTGTTTCACCGTGAAGTTTGGCAATGCCCCAAGCGAGAAAAGGGGCTAATAAAGTAAGATAAAAAAGCGCATGGCTTTCAGCCCGATGGCGCACCATGTCTAAAATGGGGTCACCAAAGTTGAGGAACACGTCTGTGTCTGGCAATGTGCCGGCTAAACCGCCCCAAACCGCGGCCTTCCACACGGCGGTACGTCGGCCCATGACGGCCACACCAATGACTGCACCAAGCGTGATTTGGCTAAGAGTGTCCATTAGTATGATCTACAAGTTGATGATCGATATGCTCGCTCGTTTTAAAGGAAGTTAACTTAATATGTTTTCACGCCCAATTAATAGTAAAACACTGGCCACAAAACCAATGAATAACAGTACAACGTACAGGCCAAAAAAGGTCTTTTCAGTGGCTTTCTTGTAAAAATTGTTGCCAAGCCAACTGCCAATGAATGTTAGCGGTAATAGCAGTATTGCTGCCGTTGCATTTTCAAAATGAAGAATGCCTAACAAAATAAAAGGTAAAAGTTTAAAAAGGTTTTGAGCCAACAAGACCATGAGTTGTGCCCCGACAAACTTTTCTTTTGTGATGCGGTAGCAAAGAAAAAATACAGTCATTAGCGGTGTGCCAGAGTTCACTACGGTTTGGCTCATACCCACTAAAGCGCCTAGCCCAAAAAGGTTGGTATTTGAAGGCGTGCCTTTTAAATTAAATATATTTGCAATTTGGTTTCGAAATGAAATTAAAACAATATAAATTAGCGACATCACCGAGACGACTATTTCGATTCGATAGTGCACCACTGAAAGTTCGCCACGGGTCACCAGTTGCCATAAAATTAAACCGCCTATAACCGTACCCAATATGGCTGCAGGCAACATCGGTTTGGTTATGCTTGCAATAGAGTCTTTGCGATGTTGCCATGCGCCCATAAAAGAAGCCGGCAACATCAGCACGGCCGTTACAGCTAGACCATCTGACCCACCCAGCGCCAATACAAGCAGTGGTGACACAACAAACCCCCCAGCCCCCAAGCCACTGCGAGCAAACCCCATGGTAAAGGCCCCAAATATACCTAGAGCAATAGCAAGCCAAGGTATGGGTTGTTCAAAGAAAGTGATGAGTAGGGTGGTTGAAATCATTTCAACATGATAAAGGCAAAAGGTACGGGTTTCTGAGTGCCTGTATTGAACTACTGAACACGCTAATTAAAACCAAGCCTTTTGCCAAGATTGATACTCACTGAGCCGTAGGCGGTAACGTGAAATGCTACCTTCGTGTAGGCTCAGTAGCTGGTTATCAACTGCTTCAATAAAACGATTTTGGTCTTCAGGTTTGATGTTTTCAACGGCATGTTGTTGCACAAACACAACCGCTTGTTGCTTATTCATTTTTTGTTGTACAACAGATGAAACCACCCGCACGATATTTGACCGATACTGCATGCGAAACCCGTCTGGTTCACCGAGTACTTGTTTGGCCTCTGAATACCGAGCACATGATTTTTGATAAGCCCAAACAAACACGTCGCGCAAAAGATCGACTTGGTTCAGTTCGTACACGCCTAGCAACCCGCTAATGTAAGCACTTTGAGGAACGTTAATGAAAGAGAGGGGGCAGAGGTTGCGTTGAATAAGCGGTATGTTTGCCGCTATGCGCGATACGCGTTTGTTGACGTCTACAAAGGGTTGTAAATAAGGTAAGTGCACCATGACAAAGAACGCTTGTTCAAAGGGGTCTTCGATAGCGGCTGCCTTACTAAGCATCTGTTCAAAATATAGTTCAATGCGTTGTGGCCCATTTAAAGGGGTGAACGAGGTTTGACCGATACCCACTGCTATATTTCTCAAGCGACCACTTGCGCTTGGGTCTTCGAGCAAATCGTCAGACAGCATAGCGTGCAGATTAAAGATGGTGAAACGATTAAAGCCAATTTCATTGGGCGACCTAATTAAATATTCAATCGCATCTTTATGGTTCAAAATCATAACCGTATCGACTAAACTTTTACCCGAAATAGCTTGGCCAGATGCAATCAACCGATCAGTTTCTAAAAGTGAGTAGGTGTTGCCCTCAAGGCGGCTAGAGTTCCAAGAAAGATCTATTAATAATCTGTTAGCGATTTGCAGGGCAAATGTGCCTGCAGGCTCAACATGATCAATAACGTGGCCGTCTTGTCGCAATGCTTGGCGAATGTCATCAGATAAATAAAAGGTGTTGTTTGGTTGGTAGTCTTCAAGAAAAGAGGGGTTATAGCCCACGTGCTTTCGACTGGCTAGAGGTTGACGCACATAGGCTTCAATTTCTTTGGCACGTCGTGACAGAGGTATAGAAACTTCATGTTGCGGCTTGGCACTATATGGCGCTGTGGGTTCAGATAAAAAACTAGGGCGATGATCGGTTGTGGTCAAAAGTTGATTATGCAAAGTTTGCTTCACTGCGTTTTTCTTCACCCGGTATTGCTGCACCATTCTTGGTTGAGCGACGACATATTTTGTTGCGCGACCTTGCCCCGTGCGAGTCACTAAGCCTGCGTTAATGAGGTTAACTAACCAGCGTTGCAGTGTTCGACGGGTTGGGGGCGAAGTAAGGTGAGCTTCAATTTTTTCAATACTTGCCCCAGGCTCGAAAAGCGATAGGGTGCTTGTAAGCGTTTGATAATGATGAAATTCTTTAGAGTTAACCATAATTTATGTGTCGCGAAAAAGTATAAATAGCGACATCAATAATTCTAAATTGTCGCTTTAATTATTATACCGACATCATTTTTGTCGCGCAATAAAAAACCACCCTATTTTTTAGAGTGGTTTTTTTACTAGAAATGAGTTACTGAGTGCTTGCTTTAGCCACGTAATCAGCCAAAATTTGCATCTGTTCTGGCGACAAATTGGGGTATGCCGGCATAATGCCAATACCGTTTTTTATGGCATTTAATACACGAGCAGCATTGGGTTGAAGCTCGTTCATAGATGGCCCTACAGCACCTGCTGCATCAGCATCTTTTAGCGTATGACAAACAGCACAGGCGGGTACAGCACCTTTTAAAAACAACTCTTTACCTATATCATCATTTGCAGAGGCTGCAGGAACAAATGCGATTAAAGACAACATCGCAAGTGAACCAGCCACCCCAAAATAACGAATAGACATTTTTTCTTGCATTTGCTTCATAAAACTATTTTTCATGTTTATTGCAGCACTCTGTTTAAACAACGTTAATTTGCACTTTGTGCGCAACCCAGCCGCTGTTTAAAAAGCCACCGTTATTTATGGTTGTTTCAGCATCTTGTTTTTTGCCACCAAGCGTGGTGACGCGGCAAGCCACATCATACGTACCAGCTTTTAAGTTTGTTGCAAAAACAAACTGCCGCCATGCAAACTTGCCTAAATCAGGGCCAGTTAGGCGGGCTTTTTGCCAATTTTTGCCACCATCAACTGACACGTCAACGCGGGCAACATCTTCAACACCGCCCATAGCTACGCCAGTGATTTGAACCATACCTGCGTTAACAGGACCGTTGTTAGGCACGGGTGTGGTCACCCATGATTTTGCGTCCATTGTCCAGACGGCAGGAAAGCTTGGCCCACCTTTTTGACCTAATGGTGATAAGCGGTAACCCGTTTGTTGAATCGCAGCTTGTGTTTGCTCGGTAGTAAAAGCAAGGCGTTTAATATATTTAATGTTGTTTACACCGCTATAACCGGGTGCAATAAGACGAAGGGGGCCGCCGTGCGCTAACGATAAGGGTTCGCCGTTCATTTCCCAAGCCAATATGGCATCTTGCATAGCAACTAGGGGCATAGAACGTTCAACGATGACTGCATTAGGGTCAATGCCTGCAGGAAGAACTTCGCCGCCTGTTCCAGTCATGTAAACCATGCCTTTGGAAACACCACCCAATGATTTAACCAGATCACGTACAGGTACACCTGCCCACATGACACAGCCCGCAGCCCCGGTTTGCCACTGGGTACCACTTAATTTTCCGGGGAAAAAGCCACGGCCGTTACCTGAGCATTGCAACACTGTTGCTAACACTTCAAAACCCATCGACTTTAAATCGCTTACGGTAAAAGTTTGTGGTTTACCAACACCCTCAACGCTCACCTTCCAGGCGTTTACATCGCCAATTTGGGCGACTGTTGGCTCGGGTAAATTATTACGAATAAAAAGGCGATTACTTGGGGTAATAACGCTCGTACCAATGGCAGAACGTTTTGTTTCAATTGTTCGAGGGGTATGAATGATGAAGTCATCAGCATTTTTCCAGCTGACATAGGCGGGCATTGTCTTGGCAGCGCCTGCAGCAGGGGCAGCCTGCTGTGCTGAGGCTAATGTTGGTTTTAAGCCCGCTGCAGCAATTAGGCCGGCTGTAGCGCCGAGCATTTGTCGACGTGAAATTTGAATAGGGTTTGTCATTATTACCTCTGTAGGTAAACATTATGGGAATATTTTTTTATTTTAATCTAAAAGTCAAACAAATTAGAAATAACAAAAAAAAGATTGCATTGCTTGCATGGTCTACCTTGGCCTTTTCACTGCCTGACCTTCAAGTTGTGGGCAGTTTTCCCGAAATGACGGGGGCAGTACCTTAATATTGCTTGATTCATTAAGGAGTTTAGTCAAATGTTCGATCTTATTGTTATTGGGGGTGGTTCGGGTGGTGTTCGTGCGGCCAGAATTGCCGCGCAGTATGGCGCCAAAGTGGCGCTCATCGAGGCATATCGAATGGGTGGCACTTGTGTCATTCGAGGTTGTGTTCCCAAAAAGCTGATGGTTTACGCCAGTAGGTTCCCCATCGAATTTGAGGAAGCGGCCGGTTTCGGTTGGAAATTGAGCGCTGCCGAGTTTGATTGGACAAACCTTAAAAGTCGTCGCGACCAAGAGGTGTCGCGCCTTGAGGCGATCTACCGCAAGAACCTTGAGAATGCGGGTGTTCAAATTTTTAAGGGCCGCGCTCGGTTGGTCTCAGCAACTGAAGTCTCAATTGGTGAAGATCAGGTTCTGACCGGCAGCACCATTCTGATTGCCACCGGCGCAACACCCGTTACCGACACGCAGATTAAGGGCCATGAGCTGTGCATCGATTCTAATGATTTTTTTGAGCTAAACCATCAACCTAAACGCGTGCTCGTGCAAGGTGCCGGTTACATCGCCTTGGAACTGGCTTGTGTATTTCAGAACCTCGGGTCAGCGGTGCATGCTGTTTATCGAGGCGAGAAAGTCTTGCGAGGTTTTGATGTCGATTTGCAGCACCACTTGGAACATGAACTTGTTCAATCTGGGCTTGTTCTGCACCCCAACACCAAAATCACTGAAGTGCAAGCAACCCCTGGCGGCTTGAAGGTGAGTTTTGATGATGGCAATAGCATTGAAGTAGACGCCGTGCTCAAAGCGATTGGGCGCAAGCCAAACGTTGAAGGCCTTGGGCTACAAGCAGTTGACATCCACCTTGACCACCAAGGCGCTATTCCGGTAGATGCGCATTCGCGCACGGTTATTCCTAATATTTACGCCGTCGGCGATGTTACCAATCGTGTGAATTTGACCCCGATGGCTATTCGGGAAGGCCAAGCGTTTGCAGACACGGTATTCGGTGGCCGAGACGTCACGGTTGACCACACGCTTGTGCCAACCGCGGTGTTTACCACCCCAGAGATGGGCACAGTCGGCCTGACGGAGGAACAGGCGCTTGCCAAGTTTCCAGAGCTTGACGTCTATATTGCGCATTTCCGACCAATGAAGGCTACGCTGTCTGGACATCATTCCAAAATGTTTATGAAACTCTTGGTTGAGCGTAAAACCGACCTAGTGGTCGGGTTCCATGCCATGGGCCCTGATACGGGCGAGATGGCGCAGTTGATGGGCGTCGTGCTTCAAGCTCGGGCAACCAAATCAATGCTCGATGCGACTTTGGCGGTGCACCCGACCGCGACCGAGGAACTCGTCACCATGAGAAAACCGACACGACAACATAACCTGATTTAGCTGTATCTGCGTAAGCCAGACTGTTTCGCCCACTAGCCGTACCTGTACCGTCTGATCGCTAAAATCGAAGATGATGATTCTATTCACGGTGAAGAGCCGAAGTTGAATCGAAGCTGATGTCGCTGAAGCGATAATCCTCGAACCGAAGAGGACGAGTCGCTGATTGTATAGTTATAACAGTTTTGGACGTACCGACAGACTCTGGATAAAACGTGGTGCCCGGGGCCGGACTCAACAGCCGCATGAATAAAGGCTTTGCGTGGGTTTGGGGAATAATTTTCGTTCCCCACAAAAATTTCACTTCGTTGTCAGCAGGGCGCAACAGGGCCAATCGGGGAAATCTGGTTAAATTGGTCCTGTAAGCCTTTTCCAGCAGGCGCTACAACGACAAAAAGAATCAAGATTGCAGCCTGGCCGCGATCTTGAAGGCTCCGAGATGGAGCGATGAAGACAAAGTAATGAATCAATAAAAAGTGATAAAAATTACTTTTGTAATGGTATTAAATGTATATAATGGTATCGATGATATCAATAAAGCAAAGAGGTGTCACATGGCAAACGTAAACGTCAGAAATATACCCGACGAGGTGCATCGGGCGATCCGAATTCAGGCGGCCCAACACGGGCGTAGCACCGAGGCTGAAATACGCGAGATATTAGAGCGCGCAGCTAGGCCCGATGGTCGCGTAAAACTGGGCTCATTTTTAGCCTCTATTGCCCGCGAAACAGGTGGGCTAACCGATGAGGAACACGCTTTGTTTGAGCGCGCGCGCATGACGTCTGCGGCCCGTGCGGTGAGCTTTGAATGATTCTGCTCGACACGAACGTGATTTCAGAGCCGCAACGCCAAAAGCCCAATACTCATGTTTTAGAGTGGATCGATGCGCAAGCGCTTGAGACGCTTTACTTGTCAGTGATCACGGTAGCTGAGTTGCGCGCAGGTATTGCGCTATTGCCCATGGGCAAGCGTCGCACCACTTTGCATGACAATTTAGAAAATCGTTTGTTGCCCATGTTTGCCAATCGGGTGTTGTCATTTAATATGGCTGCTACGAAAACGTATGCTCAATTACTGGCCAAGTCACGTGCTGCTGGTTTGGCGATTGAAACGGCGGACGCCTTTATTGCAGCGGTCGCTTTATCCAATAGTTTTACGGTAGCCACCCGAGAAACGGGGCCTTTTGAAGCGGTAGGCCTGCACGTCATCAACCCATGGGCGCAGTCTTAAAGACTAAGGTTTAATAAAGGCTTTGCGTGAATTTGGGGAATAATTTTCGTTCCCCACAAAAAATTTCACTTCGGTGTCAGATGGGCGCAACAGGGACAATCGTGGAAATCAGGTCAAATCAGGCTTGTAAGCCCGTTCTCTATACAGTGTCGACTTTGCCATCATATTATAGGTGATTGACGGGTACGACTTGATCGTGTTCGACGTTGCGAAAGATGTGCCGCAACCCACTCTTCAATATCAGTGCGTCGCCATATCGGATTGCTACGTTTGCTCATCACCGTACTACACCTCGCTCAAGAGGTTGGCAGGCCAGATAACATTTAGACTTACAGGGTTCGGACTCTTTTCAATATGCCCATCAATGAAGTCACCGTTACATTGCCTCTGATTGGGAACTCTTCGTTACCCGAGTACACCACGAATTTTTCTTCGAATGGCAAGTCCTCGCTTGCGGTAAAAAAACCGCGCTCAAGTTTTGGAG